>Ga0116141_10000241_pt1 | contig 40071 bp, 37 predicted proteins | sample AD_UKC097_MetaG_FD_89744 | JGI IMG/M metagenome (GOLD analysis project Ga0116141, IMG submission 89744) | Active sludge microbial communities of municipal wastewater-treating anaerobic digesters from USA - AD_UKC097_MetaG | ecosystem: Engineered > Bioreactor > Anaerobic > Digestate | place: USA...
CGACCAATCGCACTTTGCAGGTGCTCAAAGAAGTTGAAGACTATTACATGCAGCAACCCGAGGTTGCTCATGTAGTCGGCGTACTAGGTTTTTCTTTTGCGGGTAGTGGTCAAAATGCTGGTATCGCTTTTATAACACTGAAGGACTGGAGCTTGCGTACAGGGAAAGACAGTTCAGCACAAGCATTGGTTCGTAAAGCCAATATGGCATTTTTCAGAATCAAGCAAGCCATGGTATTTGCTATCAATCCACCACCAATACCTGAACTGGCCGCCGCTGGTGGATTTGACTTCCGCCTGCAGGATCGTAGCGGTGTAGGCCGAGAAAAACTGCTGGAAGCGCGAAACATAGCATTGGGCATCGCATCGCAAAATCCGCATCTCATCGGCGTGCGGCCTGAAGGTCAGGAACCTGCGCCTCAGTTGTATTTAGATGTCGATCGCACAAAAACCGAAACGCTGGGTATCAGTATGTCGGATCTGAACGAGACAATACAATCGGCACTTGGCGTGGCTTATATCAACGACTTTATTTTACAAGGGCGCGTCTTGCGGGTACAAATGCAAGCAAATGCCGATACGCGTAAAACTGTTGATTCCATTTTGCAACTCCCTATACGCAACAACAAAGGCGAAATGGTCATGCTCAGCGAACTAGTCAAACCACGCTGGGTCGTCGCCGCGCCGCGCCTGGATCGCTATAACGGCTTGCCTGCACTGAAGATCACTGGTGGTGCAGCACCTGGACGCAGCAGTGGTGAAGCAATTTCCGCCATGGAAGACATTGCAACCAAGCTTCCCAATGGATTAGGTTTCGAATGGTCGGGTATTGCTTTCGAAGAAAAACTGGCTGGCGCAGAAGCACCACTACTGTTCGCCGTCTCTTTGTTGGCCGTTTTCTTGTGCCTTGCAGCGCTTTACGAGAGCTGGTCAATTCCCTTCGCCGTCATGCTTGTCGTACCGCTAGGCATTTTTGGCGCAGTGCTCGCAGTTAGCTTTCGCGGGCTACCTAACGATGTTTACTTCAAAGTCGGTTTGATTGCCATCATTGGTTTATCTGCGAAAAACGCTATTCTTATTATTGAATTTGCGCGCACATTGCAAGACGAAGGCATGGACTTGATTGATGCTACGCTCGAAGCCTGCCGCTTGCGCTTTAGGCCGATTCTGATGACCTCGATTGCCTTTATCGCTGGCGTAATTCCCTTAGTCCTTTCCACCGGTGCTGGTGCTGAAAGTCGCCATGCAATTGGTACAGGCGTGATTGGCGGCATGTTCACAGCAACGGTATTAGCGGTGTTTTTCGTCCCTCTTTTCTTTGTCGTCGTACGGCGAATTTTCAAAGGCAAACCACTGCCCCAAAAGGAGTCACCCCATGCGTAAGCTGGCCATGCGACACTCTATAAAAAATTTATACATTACCATTCCGCTTGTTATCGCTCTGGCCGGCTGCTCATTTGCACCGCTATACCAGCGTCCTGCATTACCAGTCCCTGCACAATGGCCAGAGACAGGAAAAGTCGGCGCTGGCGAGACGGCGAGAATATCGCCAGAAGGCGCCACAAATGCAATAAGTCTGACCAACTGGCGGCAAGTCTTTACTGATCCGCGCCTTCAATACCTGATCGATACCGCGCTCACCCATAACCGTGACATGCAAATTGCCATTGCACGCGTATCAGAAGCGCAAGCACTTCATGGCATTGCCCAGGCGGATCGTCTGCCCACCCTTAACATCGACGCAGCCCAAACAGCTGCGCGCACCCCCGGGGTATTAACGCCCACTGGCCAGACCCAAACCAACCGCCGTTACGATGTTAATTTAGGCATGACCGCTTTTGAGCTTGATTTCTGGGGACGTGTCAAAAGCCTGGATGCCGCCGCGCGTGCCAGCTACCTAGCCACAGCACAAGCTCGCGAAGCCTTTCGCTTAAGCCTGATTGCCGACGTAGCCAATGCCCACTACACCCTGCAAGAACTCACTGAGCGGCAACGCCTCGCTGAATCAACACTGGAAAGCCGCCGCCAAAGCCGAGAGCTCATTAGCAAACGGCGTGATGTCGGTCTCTCAGGTGACCTGGATTACCTTGCCGCCGATGGTGCCTATGAATCAGCTCGCGCTGAACTCGCGGCCCTCACGCGCAGCCGGCAAGCAGCCAGTACCGCGTTAGCGCTATTTGTCGGCACCAATGAATTTCTATCGCCATCGACTGAAGCAATACCCCCCAATAAAACACTGCTTGAGCAAAGCGTGCTGCCCATGCTGGCTGTTGATGTACCCAGCAGCGTCTTGTTGCGTCGCCCGGATGTCCGCGCAGCTGAACAACGACTCCTTGCTGCCAACGCCAACATTGGCGCCGCACGCGCTGCATTCTTTCCGCGCATCGGATTAAGTCTGGCGTCTGGCTCAGCCAGTCGTACCCTCTCTGGCTTGTTTGATAGCGGCACAGGCGCCTGGAGCTTTGTGCCTTCGCTCGCTCTACCCTTGTTTGACTCTGGTCGTACCCAAGCAAATGTCAGCCTTGCCGAAGCACGCAAAGTAATCGCCGTTGCCGATTACGAAAAGACCATTCAACAAGCCTTTCGAGATGTCGCCGACGCCTTGGCTGCGCGTGACTATCTTTCAGATCAGCTTAGCGCTTTAACTGCCGCTGAAAAAGCACAGAATGAGCGGCTAACGCTGGTTGATGCCCGTTATCGCGCAGGCATTTCCAGCTATCTGGAATTACTGGATTCACAACGTGAAACATTTACCGTACAACAAAGTGTTTTACAAATTCGCCGCAACTTGCTAACGTCAACTGCGCAACTTTACAAAGCACTTGGTGGAGACGCGCCTGCGGATGATATCAACACAAAGTAACAAAAAAAGAATCCAGCCTACCGGCTAGAAATTGAGTGCTAATAAGTTTTAGCTGTCAATCTGAGCAATAAAAAAGCCGCATGATTTCATGCGGCTTTTTTATTGCTCAGAAGCGCTTCGCAATTTAAGCTTTTGCAAAGCCTTCCATTTGACCTTGCTCAGTGATGGTGCCCATGTGCACCATGCACATGGCCGTGAGAAATTTCTTCTGCCGTCCCCGCACGCACATCTGCAATAGAACAAGAGAAAATCAACGCAATACCTGCCAATGGATGATTGCCATCCACCACAACTTTATCTTCCGTAATATCGGTAATAGTATAGAGACGATCATCTTCATCGCCGCGCTCAAACTGCGTGCCCATCTCGATGTTATCGGGAAACAAGTTACGTGGCTCGATAATGACCAGCTCCGCATCATACTCACCAAAAGCCTCTTCTGGTTGCAGCTTGACTTCCAGACTCTCCCCCACTGCCTTGCCTTGAATTGCCTCTTCGATGCGATCAAAGATACCGCCATAACCGCCATGCAGGTACACCAAGGGATTAGCACCCGCATCGATCAAGTTTCCATCAGGATCCTTGACTGTGTATTTAAGCGTTACCACACTATTTTTAGCGACTTGCATGATGCTTTCCTTTACCGTTGAGATGTTGAATCAGTTTATAAACCATCGACGCATGTCCTTTGGCGGTTACATCATAAAGCGCATGCCGAATAATGCCGTTTTTGTCGATAACAAATGTAGAACGAATGATACAAAGTTTTTTATGCCCGTCGCGTTCCCGATACTGACTCACACCAAATTGACTGCACACCTCACCTTTTTCGTCCGACAGCAAAGGAACAGACAATCCATGTTCATCACGAAAGTTTGCGTGCGAATAACAATCATCCCGAGAAACACCTATTACCTTACAGCCCAGCTTATCAAAGTCGTTTTGATGATCAGAAAATTCAGTGGCTTCGATAATGCAATTCGGAGAGTTATCACGCGGATAAAAAAAGAGTACCAAGTCGTATTTTCCATACAGGCTATGTGAGTCCACCCACTGCATATCCGCATCGGGCAACAGAAAATGGTGCGCTTGATCTCCAGCATGCAGCATATCTTTCCCCTTTTCTTCTGACTGCCTGGCAAAGAAAACTTTGTCTAATCGAGCAAGACTTTTGTCAAGAAAGCTCTTCAAGTGTTGTGTCTACCCAACCGAACCAACGCTTTTATTGTATGCCGTTATTCTCTTTTTGCCGTTAAAGAAGACTCATGTGCGGAAGCTAAATACTCCTGTGAGCGCATCTCAATCAAGCGACTGACTGTGCGCAAAAATTCGCTAGCTTGCCGGCCTTCTGTATATAAGTCTTCTGCCGCACACCCAGCACTGATAATTAGTTTCACGCGATGATCATATAAAACATCCACGAGCCAAGTAAAACGCCGCGCCGCACTGGCATCATCCATGGTCATCTTCGGCACGCCAGATAAAATCAGCGTGTGATAGTCCTCCGCCAAGGCAAGGTAATCATTTTGCGAACGCGGCCCTTCACATAGCGTAGCAAAATCAAACCAAATCACGTCAGCTGCATGCGCTACAACAGGCAATGTGCGATCAAGCAAAGTTACTATTTGGCCTGTCCCTAACTGGGCAGGCTGGCCAGTCAATTGCTGGAAAGTTTCCGCAAGGGCACTTAGAGACTTTTTTGCTTCTCCGACTAAAAAAATATCTGCTTGCTCTAATGTACGTAACCGATAGTCAATACCAGCATCAATTTCCATTACATCCAACGCGTCGTTCAACAACTGAATTGTCGGTAAAAAGTTCTGCCTTTGCAATCCATTCGGATACAAACCATCGGGGGCATAATTGGATGTAATACAAAAGACAACCCCTGCATCGAGGAGTGCTTTCATTAAACGGCCAAGTATCATTGCATCCGCAATATCTGAAACATGAAACTCGTCAAAACACATCAACCGCGTATGGTGAGCAATGTCGGCGGCAACGCGCGCCAAGGGATCTGATGCCGAATGGTGTATTTTTAACGCTAGATGCACTTCGCGCATAAAAGCATGAAAATGCACACGCCGTTTTCTTTGATAAGGAACTGCATTGAAAAAACAGTCCATCAAAAAACTTTTACCACGGCCAACACCACCCCAAAGCCATACGCCACGAGGAAGTTCCGGATTGATAAAAAGCTTTCTAATTCGGTTACGGCGCGCGGCTTTTAAGGCCAATAACTCATCGTAAAATATTTGCAGACGATCAACCGCCCTGAGTTGAGCCGCATCAGGCATGCGATTCTTTTCAGCCAGGCTTGCATGATAAGCATCGCGTACGCCATCTTTTGGAACTTGAAGTATGCGGTAGGGCATGAATACGAAAACCTGGGTCGATGATTCGTTTATTAGTTGGCGGGGTCGGTGGAGTCGCTATAACTCAAGACTAATTGATTGCACCATAAAAAATGCGCAATCCATGTCATCGATTGCGCATTTTTCCACGGGCTTAAATTAAGTTAACCGTGGCCTGGTAAGGCATGCGTTAAAAATGCAATGCGCGTTTATCCACCGCCAACGCAGACTCATGCATGGCTTCAGACAATGTCGGATGTGCGTGACAAATGCGTGCAATATCTTCTGAAGACGCATTAAATTCCATAGCAACTACTGCTTCAGCAATCAATTCGGACGCATTATTACCAATCACATGGACACCCAGCACGCGATCTGTTTTTGCACATGCCAGCATTTTAATGAAGCCGGTAGTATCCCCCTGCCCTAAAGCGCGACCGTTCGCAGCAAAAGGAATTTGTCCGACACGATATTCCGCACCTTCATTTTTAAGTTGCTGCTCAGTTTTACCGACCCAGGCAATTTCAGGGTGGGTGTAGATGACCCACGGAATGGCATCGTAATTTACATGGCCTTTTTGGCCTGCGATGCATTCAGCCACCATGACGCCTTCTTCCATACTTTTGTGTGCCAGCATGGGGCCTGGCACCACATCACCCACCGCCCACACATTCGGCAGGTTCGTCTTGCAATGTTCATCCACTGCAATAAAGCCTCGATCTGTCATCGCCAAGCCAACATCTTCCACGCCCAGATTTTGAGTAGAAGGCACACGACCCACTGAGACAATCAGCCGATCACATTCCAGCACTTTGGCTTCATCACCTAACTCATAGGCAATGGTGACGCCTTTTTTGGTAACGTCCACCTGAGTAATTTTCGCACCCAGATGAATAGACAAGCCTTGCTTTTGAGTAAAGGTCTTCCAGGCTTCCTTGGAAACTGCTGCATCAGCAGCGGCAAGAAAGTCGGGCATTGCTTCCAGAATAGTGACTTCTGCACCCAACCGTTTCCATACTGAGCCCAGCTCCAACCCAATAACGCCTGCGCCAATCACCCCTAAACGCTTGGGCGCAGACTCAAAAGATAAGGCACCCACGTTATCGCAAACAATTTTGTTATCTACCGGAATGTTAGGCAGATGACGTGCCTGGGATCCAGTCGCAATAATGACATGCGAAGCTTCAACCGTTTCGCCACTGACATCCACTTGCCAACGATCATTTTCACGACCCAAAAACTTTCCGTGCCCGGGCAAGAGTGTCACTTTATTTTTCTTGAATAAGCCTTTGATCCCGCTGGTAAGCTGATCGACAATATTGTCTTTGCGCTTGACCATAGTCGCCACATCCATTTTGACATTGCTCGCCGAAATACCGTGCATGACAAAAGAGTGATTCGCCTGCTCAAACAATTCAGACGATTGCAATAAAGCTTTAGAGGGAATACAGCCAACATTAAGGCATGTGCCCCCCAGACGCACTTCGCCTTTTGGGTCGGCATAGGATTCTGATTCAATACATGCGGTAAATAGCCCTAGCTGAGCAGCACGAATAGCGGCCACATAGCCACCAGGCCCGCCCCCGATAACGACAACATCAAATTGTTTGGCCATGAGACAACCCTTCTAGATCAGTGGTTTCAGCGAAAGTTTTTAGCCAACTCACGCCAGACTTATTAGATATCCAGCAACAAACGCGCAGGGTCTTCCAGCGCTTCTTTGATAGTCACCAAGCCCAATACAGCTTCGCGACCATCAATGATTCGATGGTCATAAGACAGCGCAAAATAATTCATCGGACGAACAACCACCTGACCATTTTCAACCACTGCACGATCCTTGGTCGCATGGATACCCAGGATAGCGGATTGCGGCGGATTGATAATCGGCGTGGACAACATGGAGCCAAACGTGCCACCGTTGGAAATGGTGAAGGTACCACCAGTGAGCTCTTCTAGTGATAACTTGCCCTCTTTGGCTTTTTGCCCAAACTCAGCAATTTTTAATTCAATTTGCGCCAAGCTCATTTGGTCTGCATCACGCAAAATCGGCACAACCAAACCTCGCGGCGAACCCACGGCAATCCCTATATCAAAATAACCGTGATAAACAATATCATTGCCATCAACCGATGCATTAATGATGGGATATTTTTTCAGGGCAGCAACAGCAGCCTTAACAAAAAAAGACATGAAGCCTAATTTGACACCATGTTCTTTTTCGAATTTCTCTTGATATTTTTTACGCAGCTCCATCACCGGAGCCATATTGACTTCATTGAAGGTAGTCAAAATGGCATTGGTGGCTTGCGACTGCAACAAACGCTCAGCCACACGCACACGCAAGCGCGACATCGGCACACGCTGCTCTGAGCGATTCGCCGTAATGGCATCTGTGTTAACAACCGTCGGTTGAGGCAAAGCAGCAGCAAAAGTCGGCGCTGGCGAGACGGCGCCAGAAGGTTTAGCAACACCAGCAGGTGCTGCAACTTTGCCTGTACCCGCGACATCTTCCTTCAAAATTCGTCCACCGCGACCAGTCCCTTGGACATCCGCCGCAGTCAAGCCTTTCTCATCCATGAGCTTGCGGGCAGCAGGCATGGCAGTTGGCATCACTGCTGGCGTTACCGCTGCAGGCACAGCGGGAGCAACCGCTGCAGCAACAGCAGGCGAACTGCCAGCCGTAGTGATTGCCTCAGTATCCAGATGTGCGATAACTTCGCCAGACACCACGGTGTCGCCATTCACTTTGATCACTTTGGTAATCACGCCAGCGGCAGGGGCTGGTAATTCCAAAACGACTTTATCTGTTTCAATATCGATCAAATTTTGATCGCGGCTTACTGCATCACCTTCCTTGATGTGCCACGCAGACAATGTTGCTTCAGCAACAGACTCAGACAACTGGGGGACTTTGACTTCGATCAGCATATTTTCCTCACTGGTTCCAATGAATTATTGCGGTGCCTTGAGTACGCCAAATGCGCCCTCAATCACTGCTTTTTGTTGTGCGTTGTGCTTGGCGTAATAACCCACCGCAGGAGATGCAGACGCCGGGCGACTAACCAAAAATAATGCGGCTTGATCGATAGCATTCACCAGATGCTGGCGAGAAGCCAACCAATACCAGCAGCCCTGATTACGCGGCTCTTCCTGACACCACACCACCTCTTTGGCCTTTGGCCACTTCGCCAACTCAGCATCCAGCTCGGCTTCCGGAAATGGATAGGGCTGCTCGAGCCGAATAATCGCGGTATTTGTGATTTTCTGCTCGCGCCGATAAGCCATCAATTCATAATAAATTTTGCCGGAACACATCACAACACGCGTGACTTTCTTAGCATCCAGCTCTTCTGTTTCGCCGATAACTGTCTGAAACTTTCCCTTGGCAAGCTCGCCCAGAGAGGACACCGCATCTTTATGGCGCAGCAGTGATTTAGGCGTGATGATGATTAACGGCTTACGCAGCTTGCGTAACATCTGCCGACGCAGCAAATGAAAAATCTGTGCGGGCGTTGTCGAAATACAAACTTGCCAATTATTTTCGGCAGACAAACTCATGAACCGCTCGATCCGCGCCGACGAATGCTCAGGACCTTGACCTTCATAACCATGAGGCAGCATCAAAGTAAGCCCGGACAAGCGTCCCCACTTGGCCTCACCCGATGAAATAAATTGATCAATAACCACCTGAGCACCATTGGCAAAATCACCAAACTGACCTTCCCAAACAACCAACTCATTAGGTGAGGCAGTCGAGTAGCCATAATCAAACGCCATGACACCCTCTTCGGAAAGTACCGAATCGATCACCGCGAATGGCGCTTGTTTATCCCCCAGATTTTGCAGAGGAACATAGTTGCCATGATCCCACTTCTCACGATTCTGGTCATGTAAAACAGCATGGCGGTGGAAGAAAGTGCCACGCCCAGTGTCTTCCCCCGATAGGCGCACGCCAAAACCCTGCATCAACAACGTGGCATACGCCAGGTTCTCGGCCATACCCCAATCCAGTGGCAGCTTGCCTTCACTCATTAAGCGACGATCGTCAATAATTTTCTGCACGCGAGAATGAAGTGTGAAATCGCTGGGAACAGTCGAAATTGATTTTGCCAGATTTTTCAAATCAGCAAGCGGCACACTGGTATTGCATTTATCTGTGTATGGCTGACCAATAAAAGGTGTCCAATCGATCAAGAACTTATGTGCGTAATTTTCCAGCACCGGGTTGTACAACAACTCACCTCGATCAAGTGCCGCACGGTAATCGGCAATCACCTGCTCAGGTTCGCCCGCTGTACAGATTCCTTGCGCTACGAGCTTGTCTGCATATAGCTGGCGCGTCCCTGGATGCTGAGTAATTTTCTTGTACATCAGCGGCTGCGTCACCATCGGCTCATCTTGCTCGTTATGTCCAAGCTTTCTGAAGCACACGAGATCAATGACCACATCGCGCTTGAATTCTTGCCGATATTCCATGGCCAATTTGGTGACAAAGGCAACGGCCTCTGGATCATCCCCATTGACGTGGAAAATCGGCGCCTCAATCATTTTGAAGATATCGGTGCAATACAGTGATGAGCGATAGTCGCGAATATCAGACGTGGTAAATCCAATCTGATTGTTCACCACAATATGTACCGTACCACCCGTGCCATAGCCGCGGGTGGCAGAGAAGTTCAGAATTTCCTGATTCACACCCTGACCTGCCACCGCAGCATCCCCGTGGAGCAACACAGGCAATACCTGTGCCCCTGTTTTATCGCCACGATGTCGCTGGCGCGCATAGACAGACCCCTCAACCACGGGGTTCACGATCTCAAGGTGCGAAGGATTAAAGGCAAGCGTCAGATGAACCGGGCCACCGGGCGTTGCCAAGTCGGACGAAAAACCCATGTGATATTTAACATCACCCGCCGACAGATCAGAGGCTTTCTTGCCCTCAAACTCATCGAACAACATTTTAGGAGACTTGCCCAAAGTGTTGACCAAGACATTCAAGCGCCCACGGTGCGCCATGCCGATCACAATTTCTTGGACACCCAAGCTGCCTGCAACACGAATAAGCTCATCCATCGCAAGAATCGTCGACTCGCCACCCTCAAGCGAAAAACGCTTTTGCCCGACATAACGCGTGTGCAAATAACGCTCTAGCGTTTCTGCAGCGGTAACGCGCTCAAGAAAGCGCTTTTTTTCTTCTACCGTATGCGACGGCGTGGCACGAACTGGCTCCAAGCGTGCTTGTATCCAGCGCTTTTGCTGGATATCGGCCATATACATATATTCGGAACCAATGGTGCCACAATAGGTTTCGCGCAATGCCTCAAGAATTTCACGCAAGGTCGCAGTGTCTGGCAAAGCGGCGAATGAGCCAGTTTGAAAACTCTGCCCCAAATCGGCCTCGGTAAAGCCGTAATGCGAAGGCTCCAACTCAGCAATTGCCGGGCGCTCACTTCGTTTCAATGGATCAATCTGTGCCCAGCGATTACCTAAAAACCGATATGCATTGATAAGCTGCAACACTTTGACTTGCTTGCCATCTGCCGACGTTGCCCGTGCAGGCGACTGCAAGGTGCCTTCTTTGGCACGCTGTGCAAATGAGGCAATCACAGGATAATGCGCCACATCCGGCCCGGTATAGTTACCAGCACCCGGCAAAATGGACAGCTTGTCGAAATAGTCTCGCCATACCGGATCGACCGACGCTGGGTTGGCAAGGTAAGCGTCATACAACTCTTCGATATAGGGCGTATTCGCGCCAAATAAGTAAGAGTTGGACAGCATCTGCTTCATCATGGCATCACCTTTTTCATTCGTTGGGCTGCGTATTTAAACTAAGGGGGATCAACGCTTGCTGAGCTGAACAACATCACGACGGGCAGCGCCGGTGTAAAGCTGACGCGGACGACCGATCTTGTATTCAGGATCAGTAATCATTTCTTCCCATTGCGTCATCCAGCCAACAGTACGCGCCAGGGCAAAAATGCAGGTGAACATGGACGTAGGAATACCCAGCGCTTTTTGCACAATACCGGAGTAGAAATCAACGTTGGGATAAAGCTTCTTGCTGACAAAATACTCATCCTCCAAAGCAATCTTCTCCAAGGCTTTGGCCAGTTTGAACAGGCGATCATTCTCCAGCCCCAGCTCACTCAAGACATCAGCACATACCTTGCTCATCAGTTTGGCGCGTGGATCGAAGTTTTTATACACCCGGTGGCCAAAGCCCATGAGCTTGAAGCTGTCGTTTTTATCCTTGGCGCGGTTAATGTATTCACCCACGCGCGATACATCGCCAATCTCTTCGAGCATTTGCAGGCAGGCCTCATTGGCACCACCATGAGCCGGCCCCCACAGACACGCAATACCTGCTGAAATACAAGCAAAAGGATTAGCACCAGAAGAGCCCGCCAGACGTACGGTTGACGTTGATGCATTTTGCTCGTGGTCCGCATGCAATGTGAAAATGACATCCAATGCACGTACCAAAACGGGATTTGGCTTGTACTCTTCAGCAGGTGTACCAAACATCATATGCATGAAGTTTGCCGTGTAATCAAGATCATTACGCGGGTGCATAAAGGGCTGGCCAATACTGTATTTGTAGGTCATCGCCACAATGGTGGGCATTTTGGCAATTAGTCGATTGAACGACATGCTACGATGCTCTGCATCCGAAAAATCATGCGCATCATGATAGAAAGCCGCCAATGCACCGACGACACCAACCATCACCGCCATAGGATGCGCATCACGCCGGAAGCCCTGATAAAACTTCACCAGTTGCTCGTGCACCATGGTGTGGCGCTTGATGGTTCCCTCGAACTTTTCCTTTTGTCCGCCATTGGGCAATTCGCCATTTTTTAGCAAATAAGCAACTTCCAGAAAGTTACATTGCGCTGCGAGTTGCTCAATGGGATAGCCTCGATACAGCAGCTCACCTTTATCGCCATCAATATAGGTTACTTTTGACTGACAACTTGCTGTAGATAAGAAACCAGGATCATAAGTGAACAAACCGGTTTTTGCACCCAGTGTTCGAATATCCACGACATCATTCCCATGAGTACCCGACATCACTGGAAACTCAACGTTCTTGCCATCAATAGCAAAATTTGCGGTGCGGTTTGTACTCATGATCAGACCCTTTCTGAAATTACCATTGAAGTTAAAAGCTACAAACTGGTTTTACGTAACAAACATCACGCTTGGCGGATACGTGCAACCATCTTCTCTAATTGCTTACTATCACTCGCTTCTGTACCACTGACTAATGCCCACAAATCGTAATCATCCAGCGCCAGCAACTGCTGCAGCCCTGCTTCATCTTCTTCGGTGACCAACGTTTCCTCACGCAACCAAAATCGCTCAAGCAGCAAATCCAGCTCAAGTAAGGCTCGCCGTGATTGCCAACGTAACCGATTTAGACGAGTGTGCCGATCTTCAGTCATGACTGGATTGAAAACTTAAACCGCGCGCTGAACCATCATTTCTTTAATCTTGCCAATAGCCTTGGTTGGATTAAGATTTTTCGGGCAAACATCCACGCAGTTCATGATGGTATGACACCTGAACAGACGATAGGGATCTTCCAGGTTATCCAGGCGCTCATTAGTTGCTTGATCACGTGAATCCGCAATAAACCGATACGCGGCCAACAAACCTGCCGGACCAACAAACTTATCGGGATTCCACCAAAATGAAGGGCATGCCGTCGTGCAGCAAGCACACAAAATACATTCGTAAAGCCCGTTCAGCTCTTCACGCTCTTCTGGCGACTGCAAACGCTCACGCTCTGGCACTGGCTCATCATTCACAAGATACGGCTTGATCGACAAATATTGCTTGAAGAATTGCGTCATATCGACAATCAAATCTCGCACGACAGGCAAGCCGGGCAAAGGGCGCAATACGATTGGCTTACCTTCTGGGAACGCCGCCAAATCGGTCAAGCAAGCCAAACCGTTTTTGCCGTTGATATTCATTGCATCCGATCCGCACACCCCTTCACGGCAAGAACGACGGAAAGACAGCGAATCATCCTTGGCTTTCAACTTGACCATGGCATCGAGCAGTTTTTTATCCATCGGATCACACTCGACAGAAATATCCTGCATATAGGGCTTGGCATCTTTATCCGGATCGTAACGATAGATTTTGAAGTGATACGTCCGCATAGTCAGTGGGGCATTCATGTGTCTATCCTTGTTCTTAGTAAGTACGCTTTTTGAGCGCGATGCTATCGACGGTCAGTGGCTTCATTTGCACTGGCTTGTATTCAAGACGATTGCCTTCACGGTGCCAAAGGGTATGCTTTAGCCAATTCACATCATCACGACCATCCGGGGTGAGCTCCGTGTCATGCGCATCATCCCGCACATGCGCGCCGCGCGACTCTTTACGCGCTTCGGCTGACACCATGGTAGCTTTAGCCACTTCGATCAGGTTATCCAACTCCAGCGCTTCGATACGCGCCGTATTAAAGACTTTTGACTTATCTTTAATTTCCGTCTGCGCGACAGCCTCAGCCACTTCCATGATCTTTTCCACGCCCTCTTGGAGCAAATGACCAAAACGGAACACACCGGCATGTTTTTGCATCGTGCGCTGCATAGCCGCCCGCGTCTCATGCACGTTTGCGCCATTCTTTTGATTATTCAAACGCTCAACACGCGCTATCGATTTATCAATTGCATCCAGCGGCAACGGCTTGTGCGCTTTAACATTTTCACGAATGGATGCCACAGCAGCTTCACCAGACGATTTACCAAACACCAGCAAATCGAGCAGTGAATTAGTACCTAAGCGGTTAGCGCCATGCACCGAGGCACAGGCACACTCACCAGCTGCGTAAAAACCAGGCACGGGCACAGATAGATCATTACCTTGCGAGACCACCACCTGGCCATAACGGTTGGTGGGAATGCCACCCATTTGATAATGGCATGTCGGCACAACCGGCAGATATTCTTTCAAGCAATCGACACCGGCAAATTGGATGCCAATTTCATGAATACTGGGCAAGCGCTTGAGAATCACTTCGGGATCAAGGTGCGTTAAATCAAGATACACATAATCCTTGTAAGGACCCGCACCGCGACCCTCGTTGATCTCGGTCAGCATGGAACGGGAGACCACGTCACGCGAGGCCAGATCTTTTGCATTCGGCGCATAGCGCTCCATGAACCGCTCGCCATCAGCATTCCGCAAGATACCGCCTTCGCCGCGTACACCTTCGGTAATCAACACACCTGCACCAGCAACCCCGGTAGGGTGGAATTGCCAGAATTCCATGTCTTCCAAGGGAATGCCTGCACGCGCCGCCATACCCAGGCCATCGCCCGTATTGATGAAGGCATTGGTTGAAGAGTAATAGACACGGCCCGCGCCACCTGTGGCAAAAATTGTTGCCTTGGCATGGAAAGCCACCACCTCGCTGGTTTCCATATCCATGGCAACGACCCCCAGCACTTCGCCTTCGGCATCGCGAATCAAATCCAGCGCCTGCCACTCGACAAAAAACTGCGTATTGACCTTGACATTGCGCTGATACAGGGCGTGAAGCATGGCATGTCCAGTGCGGTCAGCCGCAGCGCATGATCGACGCACCGGCTTTTCGCCAAAGTTGGACATATGCCCGCCAAAAGGCCGCTGATAAATCTTGCCGTTATCGACACGGTCAAATGGCATGCCGTAGTGTTCGAGCTCAACCACCGCTTGATTGGCCTGGCGGCACATGAACTCAATCGCATCCTGATCACCCAGCCAGTCCGACCCCTTGACGGTGTCATACATATGCCAGTGCCAGTTATCTTCTTCCGAATTCCCCAAGGAAGCTGCCACGCCACCTTGCGCCGCAACAGTATGCGAACGCGTGGGGAATACTTTCGTCAGCACGGCTGTCTTCAAGCCAGACTCGGAGAGCTGCAGCGCAGCGCGCAAGCCTGCGCCACCGGCACCGACAACAACAGCATCAAATTTACGAATGGTATAAGTCACTCTTACAGCCTCCAGATGATCTGAATTGCCCAGCCTGCACAGCCTACAAGCACAAGCAATGTCAACACATGCAACATGATGCGCACGCTGGTGGGCTTGATGTAGTCCATCCAGATGTCACGCACGCCAACCCAGGCGTGGTAGCCCAGACTCAAAATAAACAACAAGCTAATAAATTGCACAGCACCATGGCTCATGAAATCACGCCAGGCTTGGGCTGAACTTGTCACGCCGCATAAAATTGCCACGAAAATAACGACGGCATATATAGCCATCAGCACGGCTGTAATACGCTGTGCCAGCCAGTCTTTTAGCCCGTAATGAGCACCTACAACCATACGCCCCATGTTAATAGACTCCAAAAAGTTTTAGGCCAAATGCTGCAGTTAAAGCCAGACTGACAACCATAACAACCATCGCCGTGGTTCGTGACTGCTGCTTTTCCACACCCACATGAACATCAATAAGCAAAATGCGCAGCCCCATGCAAAAGTGATGCAAAAAAGCCCAAATCAGACCCAGCAAAATAATTCGCACAAAAATATTGCCCGTAATTTGAGCAAACTGGCCTGCCTGTTCAGGCGCCGTGCTGAGCGATAACTCAAGCAGCCAAATCAACAACGGCAACATTAAAAACATGCCCGCGCCACTCACCCGATGCAAAATGGAAGCGTAGCCTGACAGCGGTAGACGAATAGCAGTCAAGTCAAGAAACTTGGGGCGCTGTTTGGTTAATTTTTTTACCTCTGACATTTGCTGCGATCCTCCCTTTAAGTTCATACCTTGCAAATCAAATCAACGTGCCACGTTAGCCAAGCTCATTAAAATAGCAATGCGCCTGTGTTGAATACAATCCACGCCGCCACTCCACTGGTTTATCTGCGTAAGAAAAACTCAAACGCTCAACAGACAAAAGCGGGCTGCCTTCTGCCACATGCAATAACTCAGCACTTGACCTGTCAGCAGCAACCGCTCGCAATCGCTCTTCAGCACGCACCATGCGCACATCAAAACGATCTTCAAAAAAACTGTAAAGCGAACCGTTATAGTCTTTCAACATCTCAAGCGTAATGGCACCAAAAATTGCGCCTGGCAAATAAATTTCATCCACCACAATAGGCTGTCCATCAAACTGCAACAATCGACGCAGCACAGTAATCGGATCACCCACCTTGATGGCGAGCATACGCGCCGCTTCGACCCCCGCTTTTGCTCGCCAACATTCCAGCGGGATACTTTTAGCTTGCTGTATTTCGCCATTGAGCGGAATCAACCGCAAAAAACGGAAAAATGCACGCGGATCATCATGGCTTGCATCAAAGGTTCCCTTGCCTTGCCGACGCACCAGCAAATGCTCAGCGGCTAATTCATCAATCGCCTTGCGAACCGTCCCCTGACTAACAGCGAACCTTGCCGCCAGCTCGGTTTCGCTAGGGATAGACTCGCCCGGATGCCACTCGCCAGACTGCAATTGCTGCACGAGCAACGCCTTTATCTGACGATAAAGCGGGCTAAAAGTCGGCGATGACAAGACGGCGCTCTTATTCATGTTTTGGATTTGAACATATTTCAAAAGTCTCGTCTAGCCTAAGTCATACATCTTATATATAACATATGATATATTCTGCGAGAAAAGCATTCCTAATTGGCCATTTTCCAAATACAATTCCAAGGTACTGAACCCTGACTTATTTTTGCATGCGATATGCTGCAATGCAATAATAAGCCATTCAGACGAACCGAGTGTTAAGGTCTTCACGCTTATCATTCATGCTGTCATTTCGCGCATCACGTTTTCAATACTTATCTTTCCCTGACATGAGGTTTCCCTCGTTCAAAAAATGAGAATTGAAACGGCATATTCATTCAATTGACTGGGCAATCTTTTACACGTTTTTTTAACATATTTATTACGGAGTAATCACCATGACCAAACCCCCTGTTCGTATTGCTGTTACCGGTGCTGCCGGACAAATTGGCTACGCACTGCTCTTCCGCATCGCCGCGGGCGAGATGCTCGGCAAGGATCAACCAGTGATTCTGCAACTGCTGGAGCTGCCGATGGAAAAAGCCCAGGCTGCTTTAAAGGGCGTGATGATGGAACTGGACGATTGTGCGTTTCCTACGCTCGTTGGCATGGTGGGCACGGATGATCCGAAAGTCGCATTCAAAGACGCTGATTACGCCTTGCTCGTGGGCGCCAAGCCTCGCGGCCCCGGCATGGAGCGCAAGGATCTGCTGATGGAAAACGCCAAGATTTTCATTGAGCAAGGCCGCGCCCTGAATGACGTCGCCTCGCGCAATGTCAAGGTACTGGTGGTTGGCAACCCCGCCAACACCAATGCCTACATCGCCATGAAATCCGCCCCCAGCCTGCCCAAGCAAAATTTCACCGCCATGTTGCGTCTGGATCACAACCGCGCCATCTCGCAACTCGCCACCCGCACCGGCAAGGCTGTTGTCGATGTTGAAAAAATGCTTGTCTGGGGCAATCACTCGCCCACCATGTATCCCGATCTGCGCTTTACCACCGTTGCAGGGCAGCCTGCCTTGGCGGCCATCAACGATGACGCGTGGTACAAAAACGAATACATCCCCACCGTGGGCAAACGCGGTGCCGCGATCATTGCGGCGCGTGGCGCTTCCTCTGCGGCATCCGCAGCAAACGCCGCAATTGATCACATGCGCGACTGGGCGCTGGGCACCAACGGCAAATGGGTCACCATGGGCGTGCCCTCTGATGGCTCCTACGGCATTCCTCAGGACATCATCTACGGCGTACCTGTAACCTGTGCCAATGGCGTATACACCCGCGTGGAAGGTTTAGCCATTGACGATTACTCACGCAGCATGATGGATAAAACCCTGGCTGAGTTGCAAGAAGAGCAAGCCGGTGTGGCCAGCTTGCTGGGTTAAGCCAAAACAGCATTTACCCCATAGAAGCGAGCTAAATACACAACGGAACGGAATGAATCGGCCAAAGTCATGAGGGCTTTTTTGTTTTCAATGATTCATTCATGAGCCCCCTCATTCATCCCAATGCCGTGTTGTATCAGGGGAGCCGCCCCTTCCCTGCGCTCGCGGCTTGCGAGCACTACGCCGGATCGGAAAAAATGATCCAGAAAGCGCTGCAACTGCAAGCCGAATCAGGGCCGGTATTTGACGTTACCGCCGACTGCGAAGACGGTGCTGCGGCAGGACAAGAAAAACAACACGCGGAGATGGTTGCCGCCGTCTTGCGAGAGCCGACTAATCGCTTTGCACGCCTGGGCGTGCGCATTCACGACATCACCCATCCGCACTGGCAAGCTGATCTGGACATCATCATCCGGCAAGCGGGCAACCAGGTGGCTTACATCGTGCTGCCCAAACCGAATTGCGCTGAGGACGCTGCCCGACAGATTGCCGCGCTGGATCAAGCGCGGCTGCGCCATGGCGTCACGCGCGAGATTCCGGTGCATGTGCTGATTGAAACCCACGGCGCATTACGCGAGGTGTGGCAAATTGCGCAACTGCCGCACGTCGAATCCATCGACTTTGGCTTGATGGATTTTGTCAGCGCCCACCACGGCGCGATACCTGACAGCGCCATGCGCTCGCCCGGGCAATTCACGCATCCGCTGGTTTCCCGCGCCAAATGCGAAATTGCCGCCGCTGCCTTGGCTAACGGCATCGTGCCAGCCCACAATGTCACCACTGAACTGCGCGATGTCACTGTTGTGCATGAAGATGCGCGCCGCGCCCGCGACGAGTTTGGTTTTTTGCGCATGTGGAGCATTCACCCCGCACAGATTCAACCCATCGTTGCCGCCATGCGGCCTGATTTTGAAGCCGTCCTGGACGCCGCGCAATTATTACTCGCCGCACAAGCCGCCGCCTGGGGGCCGATCTCCTGGCAAGGCAAGCTGCATGATCGTGCGTCTTACCGTTATTACTGGGCGTTATTGCAACGGGCAAACGCCACAGGCGCTGAGTTACCAGAAGAAGCAAAAATTCAGTTTTTTAGTCAGCCTACGCAATAGATAGAAACTTTTAAAAATCTTTTCATCGACTTCTCATAAAGGAAAACATCATGCTAGAAGCCTACCGCCAACATGTTGCCGAGCGCGCCGCTCTGGGTATTCCCCCGCTGCCGCTGTCCAAACAGCAGACAGAAGAACTGGTCGCGCTGCTGCTCAACCCGCCCAAAGGCGAAGAAGCCTTTCTCGTCGACCTGCTGACGCACCGCATCCCGGCCGGCGTGGATGAGGCTGCCAAGGTCAAGGCGGCGTTTCTCGCAAAAGTCGGCGCTGGTGATACGGCGTGCGCGCTGATTTCGCGCGTCAAAGCCACCGAACTGCTCGGCACCATGCTCGGCGGTTACAACGTCAAGCCGCTGATTGACGCGCTAGACGACGCCGAAGTCGGCGCCACCGCCGCCACCGCGCTTAAATCCACCTTGCTGATGTTCGATGCTTTTCATGATGTTGCCGACAAGGCCAAAGCAGGCAGCGTTAACGCCAAAGCCGTCATGCAATCCTGGGCTGATGCCGAATGGTTCACGCAGCGCCCCGAAGTACCGAAAAAAATCAGCGTCACCGTATTCAAAGTCACCGGCGAGACCAATACCGACGACCTCTCCCCCGCGCCTGACGCCTGGAGCCGCCCGGACATTCCGCTGCATGGCCTGGCCATGTTGAAGAACGCGCGCGATGGCATCACCCCGGAAAAACCCGGCGAGCGCGGCCCGATGGGCTTGATCGAAGAGTTGAAGAAAAAAGGCCATCCGGTGGCCTATGTGGGCGATGTGGTCGGCACCGGTTCCAGCCGCAAATCCGCCACCAACTCGGTCACCTGGTGGACAGGTGAAGACATTCCCTTCGTGCCCAACAAGCGCTTTGGCGGTTTTTGCCTAGGCGGCAAGATCGCGCCGATTTTCTTCAACACGCAAGAAGACGCGGGCGCCTTCCCGATTGAATGTGACGTGACGCAAATGACCATGGGCGATGTGATCGACATCTACCCTTATGACAACAAGATCGAAAAGAACGGTCAAGTCATCTCGACCTTCAATTACAAGTCTGAAGTCCTGCTCGACGAAGTGCGCGCCGGTGGCCGCATCAATCTCATCATCGGCCGCGGCCTCACCAGCAAAGCGCGCGAATTCCTCGGCCTGCCCGCCTCCACGCTGTTCCGCCTGCCGCAGCCCCCTGTGGATAGCGGCAAAGGGTTTACCCTGACGCAAAAAATGGTTGGCCGCGCCTGCGGCTTGCCGGTTGAAAACGGCAACCAAAAAGGCATCCGCCCCGGCACCTATTGCGAGCCCAAAATGGCCTCCGTCGGCAGCCAGGACACCACCGGCCCGATGACCCGCGACGAGTTGAAAGACCTGGCTTGCCTCGGCTTTTCTGCCGACCTGGTGATGCAGTCTTTTTGCCACACGGCGGCTTACCCGAAACTGGTCGACGTCAAAACCCATCGCACCCTGCCTTCCTTCATCACCTCGCGCGGCGGCGTTTCGTTGAAACCCGGTGACGGCGTGATCCACTCCTGGCTCAACCGCTTCCTGTTGCCCGATACCGTTGGCACCGGCGGCGACAGCCACACGCGCTTCCCCATCGGCATTTCCTTCCCCGCCGGCTCGGGCCTCGTCGCGTTTGCCGCCGCCACCGGCGTGATGCCGCTGGACATGCCCGAATCCGTGCTGGTGCGCTTCAAAGGTTCGCTGGAGGAAGCCGGCAAGCGCGGCATCACCCTGCGCGACCTGGTCAATGCGATTCCGTATTACGCCATCCAGCAAGGCTTGCTCACCGTGGCCAAGCAAGGCAAGAAAAACATATTCTCCGGCCGCATCCTGGAAATCGAAGGCCTGCCCGACTTGAAAGTCGAACAAGCCTTTGAACTCACCGACGCCTCCGCCGAACGTTCCGCCGCCGGTTGCACCGTGCATCTGAACAAGGCGCCCATCGTCGAATACATGCGCTCCAACATCACGCTGATGAAGTGGATGATCGCCGAAGGCTATGAAGACCGCCGCACCCTCGCCCGCCGCATCAACGCGATGGAAGACTGGATCGCCAACGGCACCTTGCTCGCCGGTGACCGTGACGCCGAATATGCCGCCGTGATCGAGATCGACATTGCCGAGGTGACCGAACCGCTGCTTGCCTGCCCGAACGACCCGGATGACGTCAAGCAGCTTTCCGCCGTCGCTGGCGAAAAAATCGACGAAGTCTTCATCGGCTCGTGCATGACCAACATTGGCCACTTCCGCGCCGCCGGCAAAGTGCTCGACGGCCAGAGCGACATCCCCGTGCGCCTGTGGATCGCCCCGCCGACCAAGATGGACGCGATGATCCTCAACGAAGAAGGCTACTACTCCATCCTCGGCAAATCCGGCGCGCGCATGGAAATGCCCGGTTGCAGCCTGTGCATGGGCAACCAGGCGCAGATCAAGAAAGGCAGCACAGCCGTGTCCACCTCCACGCGCAACTTCCCCAACCGCCTGGGCATCGACACCCGCGTGTACCTGAGCTCGGCCGAACTCGCCGCCGTCACCGCACTGATGGGCAAAATCCCCACCATGGCGGAATATCTGGAACAAGTGAAAGTAGTCAATGCCAAAGCAGCGGATGTGTATCGCTACATGAACTTTGACCAGATCAAGGAATTCAGCGAAGTGGCGGATACGGTGACGGTGTAAGCAGCATCGCAACCAACAAAAAAGCCCCGGGAAACCGCAAGCCGTTTCCTAAATCTGTTGAAACAATGAGATGCAGGGCTCAAACCAGGCTCTGTGCCTCATTGTTTTGGCAAAAAATCCAGTGGAAAAGATTTCTTTCCCAGCAAATCCAGACACTGAACCCGGCCTCGGAGCTGAAACCGATGCCGCTTTCAGTGTTTTCATCAACACACTTCCGGACGTGCCGGAAATCTTCGTATTTCTTCGAGGCTGGCTGCATCCCAATCAACTGCCAGAAGAATTCGGGCAGCCCCGAGTAGCACGAGAGGGGGCAGCCAACCATAAGGCAAGTCTTTGTAAACCCGATGTCCATGTAGGTTTTGTGGATACCTATTGACTTAAGACAAGAGACAGTCGATAATTAGTCAATTGAAACCCTACAAATTTATCGGGTTTAGGTTGACATATGAACCGCATGGATTTGCTCAAACGACTAGAAGACCTGGAACGCAGAAATGTTTTCGTTCTTTCAAAAAGAGACATTGAGAAGCTTTTCCCCGATGAAGACGAAAAGGCAATGGAAAAATCGCTGCAGCGGATGGTCAAGGACGGGATTCTCGACAAGGCTGCCAGAGGAATTTATGTAAATTCTTCCGCGGCATCGCGCAACGCCGGACGTCTCATCGAAGAGGTCGCCAAAGCCTTGCGCCCGGGAAAGATTTGCTACATCAGCCTGGAGAGCATGCTTTCCGAATATGGTGTTATCTCGCAAATTCCCATGAGCCGCCTGACGGTGATGACGACAGGCAGCAGCGGGCTGCATGAGACGCCATACGGAGTCATCGAGTTCACCCATACCAAGAGAAGCGTTCCGGATGTTCTGAATAGAACCATTTTCGTCAAGGGACGGCCTCTTCGCATCGCAAAAAAACAGGCGGCGGCCCAAGACCTCCTAAGGATTGGTCGCAACACCGACATGATTGATTACGAAGAGCTGGAAGAGGAGGAGGCCTGATGAAAAAAGAAGACTTCAAGAAGTATGTGGAGATTGCCTTGAATAACACTGATCTCGCAACTATGCGGCAGGTTGTGGAAAAAGAGCTGATGCACTACGAGATATTCAACGCCTTGGATGAAGAGGGGCTGCTCAAGAACTTGGTGTTTCAAGGCGGGACATCCCTGCGGCTTTGCCGCGGCTCGGATCGATTCAGCGAAGACCTTGATTTCGCCGGTGGCAAAGATTTTTCCTCAGCCAGCATGGAAAGGATCAAGGATTGCATTGTCAAACGAATTGGCGGGCGTTTCGGCTTGGCGGTTTCGGTCAAGGAACCAAAGCCGGCAAAAGAAGCAACTCTGGTCAATGTTGACAAGTGGCTGGTCTCCATTGAAACCAGCCCGGGTGAACCCCATGTGCCACGGCAAAAAATCAAGATCGAAATTGCCAATATTCCGGCATACACCCGAGAGGCCGTTCCTTTGAGGATGAATTATTCAGTAGTGGAAGGCATGAATAGGGTCATTGTGATCGCCGAAACAATCGAGGAAATTTTGGCGGACAAAGTTGTCGCGTTGCCGACCTCGATTGCGAAGATAGAAGGTGGAAGCCTGATTTCAACGCCGACGAAAATCCGGCATCGAGATATTTGGGATATTGTTTGGCTGGTTGAGCAGGGCGCGAAGCTCGATCCGAATATGGTCAAGGCAAAACTAAACGATTACGGCATCCAGAATTACGAAAAACTGCTCGACCACGCGATCAAAGCGGTTCCAAGCATTGCGTCAGGAGCGGAATTCAAAGCCCAAATGCAAAGGTTCATCAGGAAGAGTTCGCTCGACAACGCTTTCGGGAAGCCCGGCTTTGACGCTTACCTGTCAAACACCGTCAACAGGCTTTTCAACGAAACAAAATCGGCGCTAACTGTTCAAGCGCCCGCACAGGTCGAACCACGACCTCGACGGATGCGATCGAAGGGCCACGGGTTGTCTCGTTAGCACTGCTCAGTGCCCGGGCGAAGATGCCATTGTTCGAGGCGACCCGAGTTTCCCGAGTGGCATGACCAACAAAGCCCCTCCGTTCCCGGCGGGCCCTAATTTGCTGTTCTGCTACCCTGTCATCGTTTCAACAGATTTAGGAAACGGCTCGGAGAAACCGGGGCTTTTTTGTTTTGGCGCCGTATCACCAGCGCCGACTTTTATCAGGTTATTTCAATCATCCAATACCTCGCATCCGGCATTTTCACATTGCCCATTCGCCTGCCAATCAATCACAATCATGGCTGCCAAAGCTGCGGGTAAAGCCGCCACCCTCGCCTTCGCGCGGTGGATAGATGCAGATCAGCACGGAAAAAGATTCCATCGCGCGGCGGATATCCTGCGGGAAGGCCGAAAAAGGCGAGGCCAAATCGATCACTTGCTTGATGTAGGCAATCTGTACTTGCTGATCGGCCGCGCGGATGACGCGATAGCTTTTCAATGTGCCGTCCGGCTTTAAAACAATCTGCACCAGGGCTTTGCGCGAGCCGCGCGCACGCGGGTCGTTTTTCACAAAGGCGGAACTTTGATTCAACTTGCGCACGAAAGCGTCGAAGTACATCTGCAAGCTAAAGGGCTCGACAGTTTTGTTATCAAGCGACGATTCCACCCCTGAAACATCGCCTTGCTGCGCCAGGCGCCGCCCCTCCTCTCTGGCGCTGGCCAAGGCCTGCCGCGAGAGTTCCGCGCCTTTTGATGGCGGCCTTGGTGGTGCGGGCGGCGGCGTTTTGAGTTCATCCAGAAACTGATTCATCTCGTCGCGCTCAGCAATGCTCCAAGTCCGTTGCCGCGTGAGCTCGGCAGGCACGCTCATCACTTTGGGGCGTCGCGGCTTCTTCGTTTGATGCTTTAAGGGCTGCCGCTTTGGCGCAGGCAATATGGCAGGCGCTGGGGGCGTGATAACCGCTGGCTGATCAGTAGTTTCAGGTTTTAATCTTGCGGTAATTCGCGTTTCTGCGCCATCACCCCGTGCCGCCTTTTGGGCGCGGTCACTCGGTGAGCCGGTGTGGATCAACAGCACCAGTCCGTGCAGCACGATGGACAAGAGCAGCGTAAACTTGAATCGCTTGTGCGAGCGGCCGTTACCCTCACCGCCCCATGAAGTCGTGCTCACACGGCTTGTCGATGCTTTAAAGCACTTTCCTTAACGGCCAGCATCTGACTTAACGGGGTTTGACCACAACCTCAGTTTCGCTCATTTTGGGATTGCGCCGCAACACCACGGGTGCAACTCTTTCCCCGCCAAAACTTTGCTTGACCATCCATTTAGCCAGGGCTGAGTCCAGGTAATCCGCATGTCCGGGGAACCACTCTTCCAGCGCAGTAACCAGACCACGCCCCACCGAGAGCTTCTTTTCAATTTCCATTGCTTGCACGCCCTGCACGGAGGCCAAGACAGCGGCATGCTCATCAATATGACAATCCATGGATGGAAAATCCGTGGCTTTCATCCACGCATTTTCTTCATTGAAATGCCGCACAGCATGCTTTTCAAACGCATCCAGGGCCGCTGCGAATGTTTCGTCTGAAGCCTGCTTCATGGCATTCACCAGCTCAACAAATTCCTTATGCGTGTCATCCATGGGGATGTAACCCAGCAAATAGGAGTCTGACCAGTCAAATTGTTCGCCCTGACCGTTCGTTTGAGCACCCTGTTGTTTGGTCGTTGCTTGATCGTTGCTTGATTTATCACTCATTGCCGCTCCATCCTGTGTCTGTCATTCATTGTCGTTCATACATTGCCAAGCATTGTAAATCAAGGCGATGCACCCATGGCTGCAATATAACGCCGTACGCCATGCTTAAGCTTAATCCTCAGCCCCTTTGGCATCGTGCGCCTCACCGCCAAAGGCCAGGCGCTTGATATGGAACAACTCGTCGCGCGCAGCGGCGGCGGCTTCAAACTCCAGATTTTTGGCGTGCGCCTGCATGGCTTTCTCCAGTTTTTTAATCTGCTGCCCCAACTCTTTTTCGCTCATCATTTCGTAACGCGCCGCATCAGCCACGGCCTGCCGCGTGAGCACGGCTGCATCGGCATCATAGGCCCCCTCAATAATATCCTTGATGATTTTATTGACGCCTTGCGGCGTTATGCCATGCGCGGCGTTATGCGCGAGTTGCTTGTTGCGCCGCCGATCGGTTTCTGACATCGCCGCCTGCATCGAATTCGTGATGCGATCCGCATACAAAATCGCCCGGCCATTAATATGCCGCGCCGCGCGGCCTATGGTTTGGATCAGCGAACGCGTCGAGCGCAAAAAGCCCTCCTTGTCGGCATCCAGGATCGCCACCAGCGAGACTTCCGGAATATCCAAGCCTTCCCGCAGCAGGTTGATCCCGATCAACACATCAAAAACACCCAGGCGCAAATCGCGGATGATCTCGACACGCTCGACGGTATCAATATCCGAATGCAGATAGCGCACCTTAATGCCATTGTCCTTCAAGTATTCGGTGAGCTGCTCCGACAGGCGCTTGGTCAAGGTTGTCACCAGTACCCGCTCCCCCACGGCAATGCGTTTTTTGATCTCGGCCAGCAAATCATCCACCTGCGTTGTCGCCGGACGAATTTCCAGTAGCGGATCCACCAGCCCGGTCGGGCGCACCACTTGCTCCACCACCTGGCCTTGATGCTCAGCTTCATACACTGATGGCGTGGCAGAAACAAACACTGTTTGCGGCATCAAGCGTTCAAATTCTTCAAATTTCAATGGCCGGTTATCCATCGCCGAGGGCAGCCGAAAACCGTAATTCACCAGGTTTTCCTTGCGCGCTCTATCGCCTTTATACATGCTGCCCACTTGCGGAATGGCCACATGAGATTCATCCACAAACATGATGGCGTCGGCTGGCAGATAGTCATACAAGGTAGGCGGCGGCTCGCCCGGCTGGCGGCCGGATAAATGGCGCGAGTAGTTTTCGATGCCTTTGCAAAAACCAAGCTGATCGAGCATTTCCAGATCAAACCGCGTGCGCTGCTCAATCCGCTGCAATTCCACCAGCTTCTGCTCCCGGGTATAAAAATCCATGCGCTCGCGCAGCTCTGCTTTGATGGCTTCAACAGCGCGCAGCACCGTCGCGCGGGGCGTCACATAGTGGCTGGACGGGAACACGGTAAACCGGTGCAGCTTTCTTTTCGTCTGCCCGGTCAGCGGATCGAACAGCGTCAAGGTTTCAATGTCGTCGTCAAACAAGGTAATGCGGATCGCGTTCTCGGCGTTTTCTGCCGGAAAAATATCAATCACGTCGCCACGCACACGATAAACGCCTCGCCGAAAATCAACCTCATTGCGCTCATATTGCATTTCCGTCAGGCGCTGAATAATCTCGCGCTGCGCCATTTTTTCGCCTTGGCGCAAATGCAAAATCATGCTGTGGTAATCCCCCGGGTCACCAATGCCGTAGATCGCCGACACGGTACACACAATGACCACATCGCGCCGCTCCAGCAAACTCTTGGTGGTCGATAAGCGCATTTGCTCGATGTGGTCATTGATCGCCGAATCCTTCTCGATGAACAAATCGCGCGAAGGCACATAGGCTTCCGGCTGGTAGTAATCGTAATAGGACACGAAATACTCCACCGCATTTTCCGGAAAAAACTCGCGGAACTCGGAATACAACTGTGCCGCAAGCGTTTTGTTCGGCGCCAATATCAAGGCCGGGCGGCCCAGGCGGGCAATCACATTGGCCATGGTGTAGGTCTTGCCAGAGCCCGTAACGCCCAGCAGGGTCTGGAACGACAAACCGTCATTGATGCCTTCCGTCAATAACCGGATCGCCTCGGGCTGATCGCCTGCTGGCGAGAAAGGCTGGTGCAAGTAGAACGGACTACCGTCAAACGTCACCACATTGGCAGCACTTGCCATCCCGGTGACAGAACCCTTGTTTTCTTTATCAACCACCTTGATACCTCTTGGTTAATGCATTCATTTTGCTCACTAATTTTTCTTTTCATGCCAAGCAATATTTGCGCTTGATGTGCGCAAAACCATGTCAAGCTAGCCCTCAATCGGGTATTATTGCGCGCCGCGCTGGAAAGGCAAACTGATATCGCTGTTTTTATCGGTTTTCCCTATATGTCGCCGTCTCGCCAGCGCCGACTTTTCTGTATTTTTTAACCAATCACTCCCTGGAATGTCCATGACTTCAATTTTTTCAACGGTTGAACTCGCCCCCCGCGACCCGATTCTTGGCCTGACCGAAGGCTTTAATGCCGACACCAACCCCAAAAAGGTGAATCTGGGCGTCGGTGTTTATTACGACGACAATGGCAAGCTGCCCTTGCTCGAAGCCGTCAAAACCGCCGAAAAAATTCGCCTGGAAGCCGCCCCCGCACGTGGCTATCAGCCCATCGAAGGCTTGGGCGCGTTTAACACCGGCGTGCAGAATCTCATGTTCGGTGCGGAATCCCCCCTCGTCCAGGCAGGCCGCGCAGTCACCATTGAAGCCCTGGGCGGCACGGGCGCATTGAAAGTTGGCGCTGACTTTTTGAAACGCCTCTATCCTGCCTCCAAAATTTACATCAGCGACCCGAGCTGGGAAAACCACCGTGCGCTGTTTGAGTCGGCAGGCTACGTCGTCGAGAACTACCCCTATTACGATGCCGCCACCAAAAGCGTCAATTTTGCCGCCATGCTGGATTATCTCTCCCAGCGTGAAGCCAATGCCATCATCGTGCTGCACGCCTGCTGCCACAACCCAACGGGCGCCGATTTAACCGCTGAGCAATGGCAAGAAGTCGTTAATGTAATCCGCGAGAAAAACCTCATCGCCTTCATCGACATGGCCTATCAAGGCTTTGCCGATGGCATCGCAGAAGACGCGGTTGCTCTGAACCTGTTTGCTGCCTCCGGCCTGCAGTTTTTGGTTTCCAGCAGCTTTTCAAAATCTTTCTCGCTCTATGGCGAACGCGTTGGCGCCCTCACCCTGGTCACCGAAAGCAAGGAAGAATCCGCCCGCGTGCTCTCGCAAGTCAAGCGTGTCATCCGCACCAATTACTCCAACCCGCCCACCCATGGCGGCGCAATTGTAGCCGCCGTGCTCGCTAATCCCGCCCTGCGCCAACAGTGGGAAACCGAACTTGCCGGTATGCGTGAACGCATCCGCGCCATGCGCGTGAGCCTGGTAAGCAAGCTGGAAGAAAAAAACGTCGCGCAGGATTTTTCTTTCGTTGTGAAACAACGCGGCATGTTTTCCTACACCGGCCTGACTGCCCAGCAAGTTGAACAACTGCGTGCAGAATTTGGCATTTATGCTGTCAGCACAGGCCGCATTTGCCTCGCTGCGCTCAATTCCAAAAACATTGATTACGTTGCCGCAGCCATTGCATCCGTCGTCAACAAAAACTAATTCCATAAAAAGTATTGCAGCCCTTAGCGCCTGTCGCTATAATCTGCGCCTTCATGTTCCTCGATAGCTCAGTCGGTAGAGCGCCGGACTGTTAATCCGTAGGTCCCTGGTTCGAGCCCAGGTCGAGGAGCCAAAGAATTAGGTACAGAGAAAATTTTTCTTGAACTCCAGAAAAGCCCAACCCAGATGGTTGGGCTTTTCTCATTTCAAGCCTGCATATCGTAAAGTACGATAAATTTACGGGCTTATGCCGTGGTGTTTTTTCTTGCGTACTGAACTAGCAACACTATTCTGACACTAAGCTTTTACTCAACTGCCTGCAAAGCTATCTCTCACATGCTCAGAAATTTTCTCTCATTACTAATTGGCATCGTTTTTCTGATTTTAGGTTTTATGTTTTCTGTGGTGGCACTAGCGATCGTTGCCATTCTGGGTTTGGCTTTTTGGGCTTATCTAACCTGGAAAAAACGCAAACTCGGATCAGTGCTAAAGCAACAAACTATGGATAACCAGGTAATCGAAGGTGAAGCCACCATTGTGGAGGATGACGCCCCCCCCACAGATAAAGTATTACCGCCAATTCAGACAAAAATTTATCGTAATTGAAAGACAATCACCGAAAACCATCTATCTTTTTTCGGTTCTCAGCACGTCAAACAGGCCAACCTTGCTTTCCAAAAAGCGCGCCAGCAGGCTTAGCAATGAAGTCGGACGATTTAGAATTACCAATGACACGAGACATGCCGTTTAAAAAATAAAAGCTGTCCCATTGCAGATTGATAAGGAAGCTACTTGAGCTAATCTGCCCACACAGGGCTTCAGAAGGGAAAGCTGGGCGAACTTTGGCACTCGGGCACAAATAGATCACCATGGTTTAGCTTAGCGCCTCGCCCCTTCCGAGCAAAAGATAGGGAAATTAAATCATTAACCTCGATCTGTTGCTCAATCACGCTTCAGTCGTAGCCAAAAAAACGCGCACTAAAAACAGTACGCGCTGTGCTCTTATCAGGGCTAAAGCTGCAAGTGACTTGCAACCCTCACCGTCAATAACTTAAGGACGTGACCCGGTAGGAAAAGGCCAAGCCGCTGCAGGGTTTAATGATGACTTCAAACCTGGTGCTGCAGCAGTAGATGGCTTCGCTGCAGTTTTCGCAGAAACTTTCTTGGCAGCTGGTTTAGCTGCAGGCTTTTTAGCAGCAACTTTTTTTGCCGCGGGTTTGGCTGCTGCTTTTTTAACAACAGGCTTTTTAGCAACAACTTTTTTTGCCACTGGTTTGGCTGCCGCTTTTTTAACAACAGGCTTTTTAGCAGCGACTTTTTTTGCCACTGGTTTGGCTGCTGCTTTTTTAACAACAGGCTTTTTAGCAACAACTTTTTTTGCCACTGGTTTGGCTGCCGCTTTTTTAACAACAGGCTTTTTAGCAGTGACTTTTTTTGCCACTGGTTTGGCTGCTGCTTTTTTAGCAACAGGCTTTTTAGCAACTACTTTTTTTGTCGCGGGTGTAGCTGCTGCTTTTTTAACAACAGGCTTTTTAGCAACAACTTTTTTTGCCGCTGGTTTGGCAGCAGGCTTCTTCGCTGCTGAAGCCGTGGCTATTGTTTTTTTTACAACCATGGTGAGTCTCCTTAACTAGTTAACAGGGAAGAGCCGCTTCTATAAAAATAATCAACCCTAATTGGGTTGAAGCGGATTATCCATGGCTTTGATGCAATCGAAAACAATGAATTCCACCCTTTTATCCGCCTATCAATTTGTTTTAATTAAAGTCATGGCTGGTTTTTTAAAATCATATGGCATAAATACATTGATTGATACACTGAATCAGCCAATAAAACGAGGCCCAAAAACAACTGTATTTTTTGTACTTCATCGCCGAATCGCCGCAGGAAGACTCACTAGACTCCAGTCAAACAAAGGCCCAGGATCTGTTTTTCTACCAGGTGAAATTTCACTATGCCCCACCATGGCAGAAATTTTATGGATCTCAACCAAGTCACGAAGTAATAAATTTAATGTCTCATACTGAGCGACTTCAAACGGAAGTTCGTCACATCCTTCTAGTTCAATACCAATTGAAAAGTCATTACACCGCTCACGCCCCTGCCAAGAAGATATACCTGCGTGCCACGCTCTACGAAAAGTAGATACAAATTGAATTAACTCACCTTGTCGACGGATTAAAAAATGGGCTGAAACGCGCAAGTGAACTATCTCTTGATAATAAGGATGTTCTTCAGGGTTCAAGTGATTTGAAAATAACTCAATAATGCCCGGGCCATCGAATTGGCCTGGGGGTAAGCTAATAGCATGGATAACAATCAGCGAGATATCACCGCCAATCGGCCGCTCATCATAATTGGGTGAGGGGATGATCTTTGCTGACTGCAACCAACCCCCAATGAAACTCGGCTGGACGCTCACTCGTTCATGTCCAGTCGAGCCATCCGGTAGCGCAATGATCGAAAAGTAACCCCAAGCATTTTGGCTGCCGCAGTACGATTATTTTGTGTGGCGAAAAGCGCCTCTTGTATCATCTTCCGTTCGACTTGATCTAATGTGTCCTGCAAGGTTTTAACGGCATGACCTATTTCAATTGATGGTGTGCCGCTGGCACGAGAAGGTCTGAGATTTAAGTCTGCAACTTCAATGTAGTTGCCACTCATCAAAGCCAAGGCGCGCTCGAGTGTATTTTCAAGCTCTCTCACGTTGCCCGAAAAAGGGTGGCTGCTTAATGCACTCAATGCCTCTTTAGTTAGTAAAGGCGCACGAATCCCGGCTGAGTGAGCTAGCCTTTCTAAAATGTGCTCAGCAAGCACGGGAATATCCTCTACACACTCTCTGAGTAAGGGCATACGCAGCTCAATAACATTGAGTCGATAAAAAAGATCTTGCCGAAATTTACCCACGTCCACTAGTGCCTTCATATCTTGATGTGTGGCACAAATAATCCGGACATCAACATCATCTTCAGTAGGTGCGCCAAGTTTTCGTACCCGCTTCTCTTGAATGACCCGTAACAGCTTAACTTGCATTATTAAAGGTAAATCAGCTACCTCATCCAGAAAGAGCGTGCCCCCATTAGCCGCTTGAAAAAACCCATCACGGTCGTCATTCGCACCGGTAAATGCCCCTTTGCGATAACCAAAAAACTCGCTTTCCATCAAGTTTTCTGGAATAGCGCCACAATTCACGGGCACAAACGGTCGATCCCGACGAGCACTCAGTTTATGTATCTGCTGGGCTGCCAGCTCTTTGCCACTACCAGACTCGCCCGTAATATGCACTGGTGCCTGGCTGCGTGCAACGCGCTCGATGAGCTCACGCACTGCTTGAATAGCGGGAGAATTTCCAAGCAAACGTTTATCTTGGCCGACATTTGACTTCGCTACGCCACTGGGTAATTCCAATGCCAACTGTACCAAGCTTCTCAATTGATCGAGCGAGACTGGTTTGGCGAGATAATCAAATGCCCCCTCTTTTAATGCCGCAACTGCATTTTCAGTACTTCCGTAAGCCGTCACCACAGCAACAGGTAAATTAGACAGATTTGCATTGACATACCGAACCAGATCCAGTCCGGTTCCATCCCCCAGACGCATGTCAGTGAGACATAGTTGATAGCTATTTTTCCCCAAGAAGTCATACGCCTCAGATAACGAGGCCGCACAATCCACCGCCAAACCCATGCGTGCCAAAGTAAGGTCTAGCAACTCACGAATATCAGCTTCATCGTCAACCACCAATACACGAAGTATCTCTCCTTGCCGACGACGCGGTGTTTTTACGGACATAAGCTTCCCTCAAGCATGATGCTGAAATGTGCACCTGAATCGTTTGGTAATAAAGTCAAGCTTGCCCTGTTTGCTTCGCAAAGCTCGCGTGCAATATAAAGGCCTAATCCTGTACCTGCAGTGTGCGTTGTAAAAAACGGTTCAAATATTTGCGCTTGCAACGCTTTATCGATACCCGATCCATCGTCAGTAATATCAATCTGCAGAAATTTTGATGGCATTTTCTTAACACTCACCTGCACAGCACCCTTTTTTTCACTTCCGTATCGCAAGGCATTGGTTAGCAAATTCCATAGCACTCGGTGTAAATGACCGGGGTCAAACCATACCCTCACCTGAGACGGTGTAGTGATTGTTATACGGGTTGCTGCGGAAGCATTGTGCAAGATGATCTCCTCCATCAATCGATCGATGAAATTATTCCAGTCGATCAGCTCTCGTGATGTTTGATCACGACGCCCAAGTTCGAGCACCTCGGTCACTAGTCGATTCAATCGTAATGTATTGTCATGAACAATCGTGGCTAACCGATAACGGAATGCATCCGTGCGATCCTCCGCCAATAACTCTGCTGCATGACTAATCGCCGCCAACGGATTGCGTATCTCATGCGCCATGTTCGCGGCCAGACGCCCTAAAGCTGCTAGTTTTTGATGCTGAACATGCAAGTTCAATTTTTCTAAATCTTCGACATACAACAAAGCATCATCCAGCATTCGCGATGAAGGGATATAGCGAAAACGCAATTGACGGTTAGTTGTATGAAAAAAAAGCGTTTCAGCAGTTTCTGCGTGGCTAACCTGCCATACATTCAATCGGTCTCGCACAGTCTGTGGCAAGGTGTGCGATAACCCATCGAAGGGGAGGCCAAGGAGAAATCGCGCTTGCGGGTTAGACATCTGGATTTCACCTTCAGCGCTAACCACTAAAACCCCACCCTCCATGTCGTGAATAATCTGCTCACTCATTTTCAGCTGTGCATCAAGCTGTTGCCCTCGGTCAATCGCTAAAAGTTCATTACTAACAACTCGCCTGGCTAACAAGCGTGCAGCAATCGCGGCTGCAAAAAATGCGAGGGAAGTAATACCTGCAGTAAAAAAATCAGCCGGCGTGCTATCAATCACTAAAGCCCACCAGCTCTCTTCAAGCAGCACCGCCACAGAGGCTAGGGCTGCGTAAAACAAGACCATTCTCCCTTGGCCGACCAGACCTGCACCTGAGACTACCACCAGCAATAACATCGCAATGCCGCTTTTTTGACCACCACTGGCAAACATCATCAGTGTTAAGGCTAAAATATCGACAATCACCTGACCCGTCAGCTGAATATCAAAGTGCTGACGATAGCGAACTTGTGCGAGCAAGAAAAATACAGACACTGCAAGATAAGCAATAGCAATCCAACGAAATAACGTTGGGCTTTGTACCCCCAAGCTCACAGCGTCTCCAAAAATCAGCACTGCGCCCAAAAAAAATAGCGCAACAAAACCACGATAAATGGAAAAATATAAAAGTGAACGCCAAAATGATGGCAGCGTAGGCTGGCGAATCACAGGAACGAACCCACTGTTCACGGCTGCATGCCTTGTGCTCTGTGCGCCTCACAACAGTATGCTTGAGCAGACTCCGCACTGACTAACGCCTCGGAATGTGGCAAACAAAGGCCGCAATAGGCGCAACGAACCATCAACTCGGATTGCGTGTCTTTAGTGTCTTTAGTGTCTTTAGTGTCTTTAGTGTCTTTAGCTTGGATTTCATCAGCTTTTGAACGACGGCTTTTGGCCGTAACATAAAAAACAAAATAGCCAACTACCAACAAGAAAAGAACTATTTTGACCACAGTTTACTCACTATGCGTGAAGCGTATGGTCGGGGTGAGAGGATTCGAACCTCCGACTCCTGCGTCCCGAATTTTGGCTTTTTGACATTTTGTCCATATAAATCAATTTGTTATGTCACACGATTCTGTGCAAAAGTGACGCAAAATGCCTTTAATTGACTCAATTTTTCTGGAGGTGGTTACGAAATGGTTACGCAAAACAAAGAGTATATCCGTCGAACGGTTCCCTTGCGGGTGAAATTGTCGCCTGACATGGCGGCGCGTTTGGAATCAATTTCTCGACCTCGTGGCGTCACGGCGGCGACTTTGGCGGCCTTGATTGTTGGCGAGTATGTTGATCGTGTGGAACGTCGAGAGAAAGAGCAACACGGATTATTTGAGGTGTCAAGGGTCGAATGTCCGGAGCACACGGCCACCGCATAGACGCCGGTCTTTCGGAGCGCTGCTGGTCGCTTATACCGATGCTGGTTAGCGGACATTCGCGCCCTTGACGCCGCAAATAATCCAATACGCTCAGGGCTGCTGGTGGGGAAGCTTCACCCCCACCGGCTGCCTCGCGGCGAGCGCGGGGTGTGGGGCAGCGCCCCGCAATCATGGCAATGCTGGCCTGTGTTGTATAGATGCAACGGTATAGCGCAGATCAGTCCGGTTTAGCAGAATTATGCCCAGCTGGGTCAGAAAATGCTTGACAGCAATTTTCTTCTTCATGTAGATTGGCAGCGTAGTTTTAAATTATTGATTTGTCGTAGAGCGCAGTTGGCAAGGTGCCTCGGAGGAAGGAAGTCAAGCTACCTTACGTATTGTTGATGAGCCGGTGAAAGTCGATGGGCCGGACGTAAAAAGAGGTAGTCCGCACAAATAAGGGCACTGCTCACGACTCCTATAAAAGGAGTTGTCGCAGTGTCTTTTTCATTTCCAGAGCCGGGAACGGCTTTATTTTCTTCGTCGACCATTCATGGCGATGCTGACTGGCAGCAACCGGCCGCCCGCAAGCTTGCGCCGGTCGCCTGCCTGCCCGCCCGCAGTGAGGAACGAACGAGGACGGACAGCCAGCCGAACGCCGCAGGCGGCGGGAGCCAGACGCGCAGCGTCGGCCTTGGGCTTGTCTCTTCTTCAACAAGTGGAACGTTGCAAGATGAACCCATTCTTGTTGATCCTTTCCAGAACAGAATAAAGCGGATGCGCTGCCGTGTCCTGACCGGGGCGCGGCTTCAAGTTGGCCAGGTGCCTATGTCGCGTGTGGCCATGTTGACCCTGACTTATCGTTCGGGTGTCGAGTGGGAAGGCCGCCACGTGTCGGATTGCATTCGGCTTATCCGTCAATGGCTGAAAAGGCGCGGGGTTGCATACCGCTGCGTATGGGTTGCCGAGATTCAAGAATTTCGCAAGCTGCGGCAACCGGAATTTCACTGTGTTCATTATCACTTACTGGTGTGGCTTCCGCGTGGCGTCAAACTTCCCATGCTTGATGTGCGCGGCTGGTGGCCTCATGGCTCGACAAAAATGGAATGGGCGCGTGATGCGGTTGGGTATATCGCCAAGTATGTGAGCAAAGGCGGTGAGTCATATCGTCTTCCAAAAGGTGCCCGGATGTATGGCGTGGGTGGCCTTTTTGGTGAAGCGCTTGACGAGGCTCGCTGGTGGGCGCGCCCTAGCTGGCTGCGGGAACTGATCAAGATCGGTCAAAAGGTTTTCCGCAACAAGGGCGGCGGCGGCGGCTGGATTGATCGTGATACCGGAGAGACTTATCAATCACCTTGGCGGGTGCTGTTTCGTGCTGGTGCGGTTTATTTACTTCGCATAACTGAAACGGAATTGCAACGGATCGCTTTTATTCGCAACGCCATTGCTCGTGTGACTTGTGAGGGTAATCATGCTGCTCTGGTCGCTTGACGAAGTGGCCGCGCAGCTTGGCGGCGTCTCTGCTCGCACGGTGCGCCGACTGATTGAACTCGGTGAGCTTCCGGTATGCAAAGTCGGGCGTCTTGTCCGCGTTCCATCTGAGGCTGTGCGTGACTATGTTGGCCGCATGACTCATCAGGCGCATAATCGTCCCGGCACGGAGTCGGTGACATGGAAAGGAAATAAATCATGCCATACCGACGCAAGGACTCGCCGTACTGGTGGGTCAAATACACCGATGCAAGCGGAAAAACAGCTTACCGATCTACTGGGACAACTGACCTTGAACAAGCGAAAGCCCTCGAAGCAAAATGGCGATTTGAAACCTATCAGCAGCGGCAGTGGGGTGTTCAGCCTGAACACTCCTTTGACGAAATGATGATCGCTTTCATCAATGCCAAGCGTGACGAGTGGCGCAGTCTTGAACGGGTCAAGTATGGGGTTCAGAGATTGCAGCCGCATTTTTCTGGAAAGATGGTCGAGAAAATTCGGCGGCCTGACGTTGCGAGCTACATCGAGAAGCGTAAAGCGGACGGCGTAGCGGCACGGACAGTCAATCGGGAACTCGATCTGCTTTCGGCGGCATTCAATTACGTGCGTGTTTATCGGGAGTGGAACGTTCAGAACCCGGTGACAGGCATGTCATTGAAAGAACCGGAAGGCCGCTTGCGTTGGCTCAGTCGCGTTGAAGCTGATGCGCTGATATGTGAAGCGGAGAAGGAGCCGAAGTCTCCGCACCTGGCGGATTTTGTCCGGTTGGCCCTGAATACTGGCTGCCGGAAAAACGAGCTCCTCAAGCTCTCTTGGGATCGGGTGGATTTGAAATCGAATTACATCCGGCTTGAGGGAGAAAACACCAAGAACGGAAAGCGGCGATTTGTTCCGTTGAATGAAGAAGCGCGCCAGGCGGTGTTGAATCGCGTTCGTTTCAGGGCGGAATATTGCCCGGGCTCTTTGTGGGCGTTCGCCCACCGGAGCGGGGAACGGGTGCAATTCATGCAGAACGGGTTCAGGGCAGCATGTGAGCGGGCAGGCATCACGAATTTTCGGGTTCATGATCTCCGGCACACTTGCGCCTCGTGGCTCGTGAATGCAGGGGTGCCGTTGCCGGAAGTGCGTGATCTGCTTGGTCATTCGAGTATTGAAATGACCGAGCGTTACGCGCATCTGTCGCCGGAAAACCTCAAGGGGGCGGTTAGCGTGCTGGATCGGTTACGATCTGGTTACGTTGGCCTGTTGGAACTCAAGGGCGATGGGACAAACCCTTGATTTTATTGGTCGGGGTGAGAGGATTCGAACCTCCGACTCCTGCGTCCCGAACGCAGTACTCTACCAGGCTGAGCTACACCCCGACGGTGAGTGGATTTGATGCAATGATGAGGCATAACAGTTTTCGGGAAATAATGATTTTGCACAAAGTGTCCTGAACGGGACATCAAAGTCACCCTAGCGCAAAAACATAAAACAACTGCCTGCAACGACTACCATTCTTCGACTGAATAGCACAATCGCTATTATGATTTCTAAAAATCTCTGTGCACTGCAAAGTCAGCGAATTGTATCAGCGTTTGCTTGAATATTGAATCTGGCAACACTGCAATAGCAGTCTTTGCCGCATTAGCTTCCAACATCCCTTGATTTTTGGTTGCGTCTAACGCGCCACTTGCGCGCACAGCATCTAACACTTTTTCAAACTGTGCTTTATCCGAGTTTTCTATTGCCGATCTAACCAAAGCAGCCTGGGTTGATGTGCCTTGTTGCATTACATGAATCAACGGCAAAGTTGCTTTCCCTTCGGCTAAATCATCTCCCAGATGCTTACCCGTTTCAGTTTCATCCCCTGAATAGTCCAGCACATCATCAATCAATTGGAATGCAGTGCCCACATGCATGCCATATGCCGCCAGGGCATTCTCAAAACGCAGCTCTGCACCACTAATAATCGCGCCTAAGCGGGCTGCAGCCTCAAACAGTTTGGCTGTTTTATAGTGAATCACTTGTAGGTAGTCCGATACGGACAAATCTGCGTTGCCACAGTTCATTAATTGCAATACTTCGCCTTCGGCAACGATATTGGTTGCGTCCGCCAGCACTTTCATCACTTGCGCATCGCCAATATCCACCATCATCTGGAAGGATCGCGAGTAAAGAAAATCCCCCACCAGCACGCTAGCCGCATTGCCAAACACTGCATTGGCAGTATCACGTCCACGCCGCAATGAGGATTCATCAACCACATCGTCATGCAATAGCGTCGCGGTATGAATGAATTCAACGACCGCAGCCAGCTCATGATGCACTGTGCCGGTATAACCACTCGCACGCGCCGCCAGCAGAACCAATGCAGGACGCATGCGCTTACCACCGGCAGATATGATGTATTCAGCGACCTGTCTGATGAGTACCACATTCGAACTCAAACGAGCACGAATTACCTGGTCGACAGCCTGCATATCTGCAGCAATTGGAGCGTAAAGAGTAGAGAAATTCACGGCAAGACAACAGAAAAATTCATCATCTTAGGCAGCACAGCCAATCACGTCAACGAAGAATTAAGCTAGCGGGAGAAAATACTCATTTAACATAGCCAAAAATAGTGAAAACAGGCGCTTATCACAATCCAAAAATCACAACAAACCTCGCTTGAATCTGCTTTTTATGAGCGGCCATTGACGGCGGCTCACTGGAATACGTTCAGGAATGTCAGGGAAAATGACTTGCCATGAAATACCTGACTCTCCTTCGCTAGGGTCTCTTTCGACGCCGACTACGGTATCAGGCGCAATCAGACAGTTGCGATGGACGCGTAAAAACCGATCTGCAAATTCAACCTCTAGTTTCACGAGTGATTCCTCGAGCAAATATTCCCGCGCTACAGTTCGCGCCGTAACATACTTTTGTTCAGCTTTTAAATAAAAAATATCTGCCACGGGAATAAGCAATAAGCGCCCGCGCTCGACACAAGGCAAATGCCGCCGTATTGCCAGCGCCGACTTTTCCAAACGCTCAACTTCATCAGGGCGACGCTTTGCCTTATGCAAGGCGGTCGCCAATCGTGCTGCACGAACAGGTTTCACCAGGTAATCCAACGCGGAAAGTTCAAATGCACTGACAGCATACTGATCAAATGCCGTCACGAAAATCACCGCCGGGGGCACAGGCAAACTCGATAAGTGGCGCGCCAACTCAACACCATCCATTCCCGGCATGCGAATATCGACCAACACAATATCACAGGGCTGCTCCTGAACGAGGGCTAAAGCACCATAACCGTCCTC
>Ga0116141_10000242_pt1 | contig 39978 bp, 36 predicted proteins | sample AD_UKC097_MetaG_FD_89744 | JGI IMG/M metagenome (GOLD analysis project Ga0116141, IMG submission 89744) | Active sludge microbial communities of municipal wastewater-treating anaerobic digesters from USA - AD_UKC097_MetaG | ecosystem: Engineered > Bioreactor > Anaerobic > Digestate | place: USA...
CCTGAAGGGCGAATGTAATTCGCCCCTACACCTGATCCTGACCCTGACCCTGATCCTGTCCCTGATCCTGACCCGAAGGGCGAATGTAATTCGCCCCTACACCTGCCCCGGCCTCAAGGCGCGACGCACTCCCCGACCGCGAAGACAGACAACAGCGGATGAGTTTGATCTTCCGTGACTGATACGCACTGCCCGGCGGAAGCGACCAGCGAATTGGCCGGCCACGCACTGGAGGACAACGCAAGACTACCCGAAAGGATCTTGAACCACTCGCCGTTGACTCCTTCCATTATCTTGACGGCCGGTGACGTGCCGTCAAGCAGCACACGCCACGTCTCGTCGTCTTTACCGGCCGGCACTTCGTTCAGATCGGCCGCGGCCAGACCCAGATTCCAGTCGATGAGAAGGTCGAACACGTCCGACACCGCCGCCTTGATCCGCCCATCGAGATCCTGCGTCAACGTCATGGACAGCATGTGCCCATCATCCTTGTTCAGATGAATTCCAAGCAACGTGTCGAAATCACGCGAAATGGTCGTCGGCCCGTTCCCGATGCCGAGGTTGGAGACGACGATGGTGCCCTCGGCCGGTATGCCGTGCGCGCTGAACGACAATCCATCCGAGCGGATCCACGTGGTCCCGGCCGCGGGCGCCGGCTCGGCATCCGAGCCTCTGATCAGGTCGGCAAGAACCTGGAACGGGAAAGACATTTCCATGTCCTGAAGGTACACGGCCCCCTCGAATTCTCCGACGTCGGAGTCCGCCCAGATATTTACGTATCCGGACTCGAGTTCAACCCGATATGTCCCATCCGAAAGGACCAGTTCAACCTCGAACTGATTGTAGACCTCGGCGTGAATGTAGTGGACGTTGTTGTAGTCACGATAGATGTACATGGACAAACGTCCCAGGCCGCTGAGCGATTCGAAGAGCGGCTCGCCATCCGGCTTGAAGAGTTCCTTGACCATCTCCATTACCAGGGTCACACTGGCCATGTCGAGGTCAAGATAGATTCCGTCACCCCACAGCTGGATCTCGAACACGAACAGTCTTTCCTCACCGATCAACACGTCGATGTTCATCGCGCTCGACCAGTAGGAATAGAAATCGAGCCTGACCGGCACGGCGGAAAGGAAGTCGCGGCACCTCTGGGCCATATCCGGCTCCTCGAAGTCGCCGTTCGAGAACATCTGGCAGAACACATCCGGCTTCAGCAGGACCATGACCCCGTCGCCTTCGGACTCGATCTGTGTCGGAACCAGCACGTAGTCCTTGAGCAACTGCAGAAAGTTCTGGCCGATTTCATCGAACTCCAGGTTCAACTCGTCCGGACCCGGCTCAACCACGCAGCCATCCCCGTCGGTTCCGGACAGACAGGTGACTCCTGAATGTGCCAGGCTGTACAGTCTGCGCGCCAGGCCGAAGTCCTCGATCACCTGGAAGTCGTCGGTCATCCCGCCAACCACCTTTCGAACCTGGTCAGCAATCATCTGATACGCGGAACCGGCATCCAGAGGCTGTCGGTCGGGAGGTTCATAACAGCCCTGAACGGACAGAAGCAGCGGCGCTGCCACAAGCGCCATAAGAATCCGAGTCGATTTTGCTTTTAAAAACATACACCCACCGCCTTGAGTCCGGACGCAATGATACGACTTTGAATCAGGCAAATCATGTCCCGGGCAGCGCCACGAGCGCCCCGTCCCTGCTCAGTCCAGTCGGAACGACCAGTTGAATTCGGTGTTGATACCGACGACCTTGACGTTCTTCACCGACACGTTGAAAGCGTCGTCACTGCCCGTGTTGCCGACCTGCCACCGCAGATTGTTCGGAACGCCATATCCATCGTTGTCTCAGGCGATGCTGCTGACAGGAAGGGATGTGCCGTGCACACCGGTTACTTCTATCGACGCCCCGGAGAAATCGACAGTCTGATTGGCATTGGCGAACTTCTGCCTCCGATCCGCGACCACCGAAAGCGACATCATGACGTCATCGTTGAAAAGCTCGGATGGATAGTTCTCGAAAGGATATGCCACAAACTAGATGTCGCTGTCGCTGATGTCCTGCTGCCTGCCGCCAATGACCTGAATCGCCGCACCGGTCGTGTTCGAACCGAACGTGTTCCCATCCACGCGACCAAAGGAAATTTCACTCAGCCACGGGTCGATCAGCCAGCGCCGATGTCCAAGCGTGGCGACTCCCTCGTCGGTCATGAAGGCATCCACCACGGACAGGCTGTCGAACTGGTTCCTGTTTCGACCCCACTGCACATAGATATTGCTGGAGTTACAACCGTCGAAAGCATCCTGGGACCAGCATGACCATGTTTTGGGCGGCGTGTGGCTCAACTCACGCCTGGCCGCTATGATCAGTGAACATTCGGCCGTCTGCGAGTCTCCCCCGCCCGCGTATGAAACCGGGGGCAGCCGATGCAACGACCTGATGTAGTTGACCCTGTCCAGCACCCTCCGCTTCTCGAAATCGCTGACCATGCCCGCGATACAATTCCCCACATCGGGCTCCTCGGAATACAGACCGGTGAAAACCACGTCCGGCTGCGTATCGACGCCGATCTGAAGGTCCGGCATCGTCGTGTCGGACACTCCCTGGTCGAGTTCCGCGTCCTGCCAACCGGAACTGTCCACCAACACCGAATCAGAACCGATCACGTCCAGAACCGTGACGTCATGATCGTCCATGACATCGACGAAGGCCCCGGAATCATCGCCGTCGACACCTTCACCGCAGGCGGTGGGCAACACGGCGAACCCCACAACAACCAGGCACTTCCAAAACCGCATCGCACCGTCCCGAAACAGAAGTCGGGCGGGATTATAGCAACTCGAGCGCCCGGCATCCGACGTACTTGCACGTGGACGGCTCTGCAAATACGATCTGGCTTCCTTTGGGGGGCATCGGGCAATGCGTTCAGGACTTCTGAAGACCATCGAATCGATCACGGATGCCGGGGGCGGGCCGGCCGAGACAGTGCAGGCAGCGATGGACGCAATCAAGCAGACATTCGAAGAATTCTACTGGGTTGGCGTGTACCTTCTGCACGACGACCACCTTATCCTGGGACCCTGCTCGGGCCCCGCGACCGAACACACCCGCATCCCGGTGGGACGGGGAGTCTGCGGCACCGCGGTGTCACAGAACAAGAATCAAATCGTGGACGACGTCCGCGACCTTCAGAACTACCTGGCCTGCAACCTGGCTACCCGCTCCGAAATCGTGGTCCTCGTCCGAGATCCCGAATCCGGCATGACCATCGGGCAGATCGACATCGACTGCACCGAAGTCGGTAGATTTGGGGTTGAAGACGAGGCGTTGCTGGAGTCGGTCGGCCGGATGATCGCGCCTTCGATGATGGCTTTAGCGGCCGCCGACACGCCGTGAATCGACCAGATGCAAAAGCGCCATGAGCGGATGGCGCCAGATCATCCTGGGGCCTGCGTACCGCATCACACACCGGATTGACTCGCGCATCGCCGTGCCGTAGCAGTGCACCGGACAGAGGGCGCAGGTCGGCTTGTCTTCCCCAAACACACATCTGTCCAGCTTGCGTCGCGCGTAGTCTTGAAGCTCGGCGCAGTCTGGACACAGGGAATCCGCCGTGCCGTGAACACCCCGACAGTACATCAGGATCATCGTATCGACCGTGAGTCTTTCGCGTTCAAGGCGTCTACACGACGCGCCTTGCGTCCGTCCGGGAATGTCTCTTTTCGCCATCGTTCCGTCCGCCCGTCCAGGCCCCGCCGACACGTCCGATTGTACACGAAGAATTGTCCGGGCTTCCCGCAGGTGCTAATCTGGTCGCGGCCAGTCCCGGAGGCAGGATCTCAGAATGGTTGAAAGGGTCGCGGACGATGTGTTCAGGATCAGGATCCCCCTGCCGGGAAATCCTCTGAAGGAATTGAACTCCTGGGTGATCTGTTCCCGGGGCGAGTACCTCGTCATAGATACCGGATTCAACCGCCCCGAATGCCTTGACGCAATGAAGGCCGGTCTCGAAGAACTGGCCGTCCCGATGGCGAAAACCTCGTTCATGCTGACGCACATGCACTCCGACCACACCGGACTGATCGCGCGCCTTGCCACACCGGAAACACGCGTGTACTTCGGCAGGATTGACGCCCGGGTGTTCGACGGGGGAATCGACTGGAAGGCGATCATGCGGAACGCGATTCGCCACGGATTCGACGCGGTCGAACTGGAGACGGCGCTACGCATGCATCCCGGGATCAAGTACCGCCCCGAGACCGTGCCGGCATTCACGCTGCTGGACGACGGAGACATCATTCAGGTCGGCGACTGGCGACTGCGTGCCATGCTGACTCCCGGGCACACGGCCGGCCATATCTGCCTGTACGAACCGGATCACCGCGTGCTGGTTTCCGGGGATCACGTCCTGGGCGACATCACGCCGCACATCGAGTCGTGGCAGGACGAGGCAAACACGCTTATGGACTATCTGGAAAGCCTGGACAGGGTTTCCCGGCTCCCGGTCGACATCGTGCTGCCGGGCCACCGCACCCCGGTTGGCAATCTTCAGGAGCGTGTCGCCGAGCTCATCGCCCACCATCGGCGTCGCGCGGACGAATCGGTGTCGGTGCTTGGCGACGAATCTCTCGATTCATGCCAGGTCGCGGCCAGGATGACCTGGGATATCCGGTGCCGAAGCTGGGAAGAGTTTCCAATCACGCAGAAGTGGTTCGCGGTGGGCGAGACACTGGCACATCTCTTCTATCTGGAATCAACCGGCCGGGTAACCCGCGTGGACGACGGCGCCACAATCCGCTTCAAACGAGCTTGAACAACAGATCGATAACCTGATCCAGCACTTCGCGGGAAGGTATGGTGCCGCGGTGTGCCACGGTGTGCGTGCCGCAGCATCTGTAGGACGGGCGATTCTGGGACACGGGGGCAAACTCCAGTTCGAAGCGTCTGTCATCGGACGAAACCCTGAAGATGGTCCGCCCCTCGCCATCGCGCTCACGCCACACAAAACGGAATCCCAGACCGGACAGAGCATCCTGAGCCTCGGAACCGATCCAGCCCGGCTCGGTCGACAGATCGGCGAAATCGGAGGCGTGGACGTCTGCCGCGCGCCCCATGAACGCGTCGATTCTGGCCGCGATCCTGGCGACATCAGGGTCTTCGGGCGAGGATCGTCGAAGCACGACAAGGGAGCGACCAGCGGCATCGGCCCCGGAAGACGGGACAGGAGCATGCCAGACAAGTGCCAGGTGATCCCGGAAAAGAGATCCGACCAGGCTGATGTCGGAGTCGCCGGTTTCGATCACCGCCAGACCGCCAGGAACCAGCGCCTGAAGCACCACCGAGGCGAAACCGCTGTCGCGACTGGAAGACGCGAAATCGGTGTCGACGATCAAATCGAAACCACCGCTGTCGGCGACGGGAACATCCGAAACGGTCAGAGAGGCCGCCGGAACGCGCATCATCGCCCATGTGATCCGATCACGGGACGGATCCACGCCGGACAGTTTTTTCCCCATCCGATCAAGTACTTCAAGGTGGGCGCCGGTCCCGCAGCCGATATGGCATACCGATTTGAAGTCTGAATCCAGCGCCTTGAAGATGCTCTGGTAGAAGGGGGGACAAACTGAAGGAACAACACCGCCGCCCCCGCAACCCGGCATCGGCGCACCGACTTCAAGCTCCATCAGCCTTTCCAGCCAGGACAGCCCCTCTGGTCCGGTAACCTGGACCAGCCTGTCGACACCGAGCGACGGAAGGTCGGCGGGAATCCGATCGTTAAACCAGAATGTCGATGTTCCATCGACGATAATCGGGACTCCTTCGACGAAGGTTCTGGAAAAGAAGCAGGGTTTGCCCCGACAGACACTCGCCGGCGCCTCACCGCAGTATCGAGAGACGGATACGAGAGACCATGGGGTATAGAGGGACGACGGAAGAGAGGCATCAGGCATCGGCGCAAGTCCCTGCCTGACGTTGTCCAGTTCGACGCGGACGACACCGCGCGACCGCAGAAACTCACGCACCATCGAAACATGCGCCTGGGATGTGCCAAGGTACGTCAGGTCCTTCCCGTCCCTGGTCGCCGGGTCGACTCGCGGGTCCCGGACAAGTCTGTTCATGGCGCGGCCGAAAACCGGCCGGCATCCGGCGTCGAGCACCGGCGCCAGTTCGCCCCAGTCATTGATCACTATCTCGGTTCCTGGCGGCATCATCGCGACAAGTCGATCCACGACGCCAAACGACGTGTCAAACAACACCGGCAGCACCAGGGTGAAGTCCAGTCCGGCGTCGCCGCACATCCTCTGGACAGCCGCCACGTCGGCTGGAGCCGGCAGGCGATGAGCACAGAATTCCGCACCGACGTAGACTCTGGAATATCGGTTTGCTGCCGTATTGGCGTTGCTGGACACGAAGCCGGAATACCGACGAATCGTCTCGAGATCCCTGTTGATGTCCGGGAAGATCGCGAAAGTCATCCAGCCCGCCCTCCGCAGTCGCCGCACCCGCAAGCACCGCAACCGTCATCTTGAGCCGGAATCCGACCAGGCGCGGGGTAGTAACAGTTTCCACCACAACCGGTGCCGTGAACCTGACTGTAATATCCGCGAACCGCGTCCTGGAAGGAGTCGCCCCGCAACCCGGATGACAGTGCCATGCGGGCCATCGCCACTAGGTGGACAGCCTTCTCGACCGATTCCACGTCGAAATCGCGCCCTATCACCTTCGCCGCCGCGAAGTTCGGCTTCATGCCGAACACATCAAGGGCGCACAGGCCGCACGCGTAGCGTCGATAACGGGTTACACGCCCGTCCCTGACGAAGACGCAGCCTGTGAAGTTGGCCTTCGCGCCTTCCGGATCGTAATAGTCGTAGCCGCACATCGAATCGAAGTTGCCACAGCGACCGTTCATCAGGAACGCCTCGACCTCGACGTCGGGGACCTCATCGCAGACTGTCGCGATCTCGTCCGAAGTCAGATGCCGTGAGACGATCACGCGATACACACCGAGATCCTTGAAAAAACGGGCGCTCCTTGAGTTAAGAACGCCAAGGCCGACGCTGGCCGCAAGGCGCATCCCCGGAAAACGCTGACGGGCAATCATCAGGCCGTTCAGGGAACCGACTATGACGGCGTCGATCCCGCAGTCCGCGGCCGTCTGCAACTGCCGCACGAAACGATCAACGTAGGATTCCGCCAGAAGCCGGGTGTTGGCGGCAAGAAAAATCTCGTGCCCGTGGCCATGCACCAGGGAAACCGCGCGTGTCAGGTCCTCGACGCTGGCAAAACTCGATCGGTCGCTCTGACGCTGGTTCAGACCACCGCCACCAAAGGTTCCCGGCTGATCGTTCAGGCCGCAGTAGAAGGCATCGGCGCCCGCCGATACCAACCGGTTCACGTCGTCGACGCGCCGCAGCGGCGTATTGATCCTGAACATCGAAGGCGCCCCGCCAGAAGGCTTGACGATTGTAACCGATCCAGACGTTCGATCATCAAATCCGTCCCGACTCGACTGGATTTCGTAATAGAATCGGACACGGACGCCGGAAAGGCCGCGTCCGTTTCATTGCCAGCAGGAGTTCAGGATGCGCCAATCGATACATTCAACACTGATGATCTGCGTCCTCTTCGCGTGCGCCACTGGCTGTTCCAACCCGGAGTCGGGGAGCGACCTTGGCTCCGACATCATTGATGACGCCGTCGTGGACATTGGTTCAGACACCGTCGCGGACAACGGCTCGGATGCCGTGGCGGACACCGTCGCGGATAACGTGGACGACACCGCCCCTGACACCGCCGGGGACGCTGCCGCGGACACCGGTTCGGACGCTTACGCCAGACCGGAAAACGGCGAGCCGGTATCCCAGGACGAAATAGACCGAATCACCGACCTGTACATAGACATCCTCAAAAAGACCAGATATTTCGACGTCCTGGACGAGCGGATCCACGGGTGGCCGAGACCCGCCCCCGAAAGCGGCCTTGAAGACTACTGGTACGGCACGTGGTGGTCGGGGATCACGATGACCAAGACCGATGGAACCGTAACGTTCACGCACTCCCCCGACGGCGCCGACAACAACGGCATGCGGACCGGGCCGATGCTGGTCGGCGCCTGCTACGCGGCCGCTCTCGATGGTCGGGCTCGTGACTTCGGGCTGGTTCGCCGCATCGTGCGTGGTTTCAACTCCTGGGCCATGGCATTCCGCAGCCCGACGTATCCGTTATGGGAACAGACCCAGGTATTGTCCCGCGCCTCCTATCCAAGGCCGGATTCCGCCGACCAGGGAGACGTGACAATCGACTACACGGAAGGCGGCCACAGTTTTGCCATCGACTACTCGTTGAACTGGCCGGGCGAGGACAACGGGGCCTGCGAGTATGTGCAGGTCTCGGACAACCCCTGGTGGGGCAACATCTATGCGAAGAACAAGCGTTCCAAGGATGATATCGGTCACATGATGATCGCGATCGCATCGCTGGCGGCATGTCCCATCGCCAACGATGAGACAGATCCCGAACTGGAGGGTCTGCGGGCCGACATCGACGAAATGATGCGGATCTACAGGGCATGGGCCGCCCAGGTCGACGCCGACGGATGGAAGATTGCCACCGTGAACAAGAGCGGCGAGATCTACTATCCGGATGAGGATCTGGCTTACCTGTTGCTTGTGGGCAGACTCGAATGCGAGGCGGCGACCACTCTGCGCCTGTTTGGCGGCGGAAACCCGGACGACCTCGGTTGCTTCGACGGAATCCATAATCCGGACAACCCCGGCCTTTTCGGCGAGGAAGACGCGCTGAAGAACGATTTCCATCAGATACAGAGATCATTTCACGAATCGGCAATCATGCACGCTTGGCTTGCCGGCCGCGACGACGTGGCCAACATGATGATTGGCGGACTTGCGTGGCGCGTCGACAAACGGCTGGACGAACTGGAAAGTCCGACGCCCCCGGCTGAACCGCATCTTTCCGACCTGGGCGAACTGGTTCTGATGGCAGGAAATTCGGGCATGGCTCTGAACTGGCGGGATGTAAGGTTCCTTCACGCAAGACTGGAAGAAGCGCATGCCAGCCTTGTCGGCACTCGCTCAGACGCCGAGTTGAAGGCGCGCTACAACGTCTTCGACCCCGAGGTTCCGGATGGCACCTACTCCTATGATCCGGGTGATTCCGGGATCGCATGGCGCTATCTGGGCGCCGTGCTCGGTGCATGCGTCTCTCCGTTCTGGAACGACGCATCGATGCCGTTTCTTAACTGCGACAAGATCCGCGAGGCCGAATTCTGAAGCAATTCAGAGCACTTGACTCCAACGCGCCGAAATCACCCGGCTATTTTCTGATTGAAATGTGAAGATCGCGGAGCTGGTCGTCGTCCACGTCGGACGGAGAATCGGTCATCAGATCGGACGCGCTGGTCGTCTTCGGGAAGGCGATCACGTCGCGGATCGACGGGGCGCCGGTCATCAACATGATCATGCGGTCAAGACCAAGCGCGATGCCTCCGTGCGGCGGCGGACCGTATTCAAACGCATCGAGCAGGAACCCGAATTTCACCCTGGCCGCCTCATCCGAGATACGCATCGCCTTGAAAACCCGCCGCTGAACATCCGAAGAATGAATTCGGATCGAGCCGCCACCCAGTTCGGTGCCGTTCAGGACCACGTCATAGGCGCGTGCCCTCACCTTCAAGGGATCGCTCTCAAGGATCGGCAGGTCGTCCGGAACAGGAGATGTGAACGGATGGTGGGTTGCGACCGGCCGCTGCGACTCCTCGTCGAACTCGAACATCAGGAACTCCGTGACCCACAGGAAAGCCATCTTCTTCGGATCACGCAGCCCCAGCCTGTCGCCGACCTTCAACCGGACCGCGCCCATGGCCTGGCGCGCCTTGGCCGGTCTGGCGTCCGCCACAACAAGGATCATGTCGCCGGAAACGGCCTGCATTGCCCCGGCAATCGCCGCCTTGTCTTCATAGGACAGGAACTTGGCCGCGGATCCCTGCCATCCGTCCGGGGCCAGCTTGAACCACGCCAGGCCCTTCGCACCATTGTCAGTCGCGACCTGGGTCAGGCCATCGATGTCCTTTCTGGACCACTTCTCGGCCTCTGGAACCTTGATGGCCGTGACAACGCCACCAGCCGCGGTCGCGTCGGTGAACACCTTGAAACCGCTGTTCCTGACCAGTTCGGTGATCGTCACCATCTGCATCCCGAAACGCAGGTCGGGCTTGTCCGAGCCATATCGTTCCATCGCCTCGGAGTATGGCATCCGCTGGAAAGGCGTCTGGACATCGATCCCCAGCGCATGCTTCCAGACGTGCTTCAGCATGCCTTCAATGATCGCGTAGATCAGTTCAGGCACGGCGAACGAGATCTCCATGTCGATCTGGGTGAACTCGGGCTGTCGGTCGGCCCGCAGGTCCTCGTCCCGGAAGCAGCGCGCGATCTGGTAGTATCGGTCGAAACCGGACACCATCAGAAGCTGCTTGAAGGTCTGTGGCGACTGCGGAAGCGCGTAGAACTGCCCGGGATGAACGCGCGACGGAACGAGAAAGTCACGCGCGCCCTCGGGCGTGCTCTTCATCAGAATCGGCGTCTCGATCTCAAGGAAATCCTGACCCTGCAGGTAGTCGCGAATCAGCTTGCAGACAGTCGAACGCATCACGATATTCGAATTCAATGGCCCGCGGCGCAGGTCCAGGTAACGGTAGGTCAACCTGGTCACTTCCTGGGCGTCGACCTCGTCGGCAATCGGGAAGGGGAGCGGCCGCGAAACGCTCAGAACGATTATCGATCCGGCGTCGACCTCGATCTCTCCTGTCGGGATTCGACTGTTCGCATTGGCCCCGCGCGAGACGACAGTGCCGGAAACCTCGACAACGGACTCGGCCTTGACCCCGACCGCGATCGCGAAGGCGTCGGGGTTGGTCGCGGAATCAAACTTGATCTGTGTCGTCCCGAACCTGTCGCGCAGATTTATGAACGCGCAGCCCCCGTGATCCCTGACGCTGGCCGCCCAGCCTTGCAGCATTACCGCCGAACCGATATCGGACGCCCTGAGTTCTCCGCAGTTATGTGTACGCACGCCTTCCATGTGAAGCGACCTCCAACCGTGTGTTTCAGTGATTATTCCCCACCAAGAGGGGCACAGACTATCTGGATTGAATCAAGGAACTTGCCGGCGCCGCCCCGGACTCCGACCATAACGAAACCCTTTGGACAAACCTCGTTGTACTCGATGTCCCCGCCTGGCCCGCCCACTCTGTCGCCATAGCGACGGGTCCTGCCGATGGCAACCGAGCCCTGGCCGCCGCCGCCACCCTCCTCGAGAACCTTCTTGACAAGGTCATCGGCGGTAAAGTTCTGCAGGCGGTCACAATTGTTCGCGTGTTCGGCCGAGACTGCGTAACCTGCCGAATCCGCATATTTGACCGATCCCGTGTTCGCGGCGGGGACGTGTTCCTTCCCCTCCACGAGCTTGACGTCAGCGACGGTGCCAGCCTTTTTCTCCATGTCCGCCGCAACTCTGGCCGCGGTCTTGGCATCCATGAACGGCTGGCGCGAAAGCTCGACGCCCTTGATCTCGACGACAAGGGTCAGTTTCGTGAAGTCCTGGTTGCGCGGAAGCAACTTGGAGGCGCCGATCCCGACGCTGTACGCACCGTCCACGACGCTGACCCACATCCGGTCTGACCAGACCAGCCTGGAGGACTTTGCGCCGCCGAACAACTTGAAGGAAATAGGATAGACGCCCGAAACCGGACGGCCGTTCTCGTCCACCATCCGGCCGGAATACTCAACGACCGTCGGCGCAACAGGTGCGGCAGGCCGCTCCCTGCCCGTCTGCGCCAATGCGACAGTCGAAACGGAACCTGCCACCAGCAGCGCCAGTGGCAGCAGGGCGGTCAGAAGACATCGTTTCACCAGTTCCTCCCCTCCCCCCGCCATGGGACATCGCCGGCGTCCGGTACCAGTGCTTCCGCCGGCGAAGCATCCTCAAGCGGAGGAATCAACGCGCCGTGAACCCCGTCGTCGCCATGACCGACCGATCGGCCCGACACCACGACAACGCGGGCGAGTATATCATGCAGCATGCGTCTTTTAGGGTCTACAACAGTCCAGAGGGGGCCGGCAAAAGCGACCAGCGCGAAGACCAGTCCCGTCAACGTCCACACGAACGCCCTGAACCAGCCGACAGGTTCACCGGCCATGTTTCTGGCCGTTATCGAAAACAGGCGCGAAACAGGCGTATTTCCTACGCATGCCGTGAAAACCGTGCCGGAAACGACGTACATGGCCACGAACACCGTGGCGGGGAAGAGCATGAAAGACGGCTTCTGGTTGAAGACGTCCACAAAGTAGTCCAGGTAGTTCCAGTAGCGGACAGGCAACTCCGTGACGTCCGGGTATCCGGCGGTCACACAGACCAGAAGAGTCAGACCAATCGGAATGACGAGATCGACGATACCCGCGAGAAACCTCAGGAGCGACGATGCCGCCCTGACGCCTTTCTCGCCGGGTTGCAGCACGAACGTCCGTTTCATCCCATGTCCCCGCCCGCGACCTGAACCGCCATGACAGCGGCTATGACGGCCGTTTCTGCCTTCAGGACCCTCGGCCCCAGTCCTGCCGGAACAAACCCGGCAGCGAGAAGCATAGCGCGTTCCGTGTCCGTAAACGAGCCTTCCGGTCCCACCGCCAGCGTGACGGGTCCGGGGCTGACGGCAAGCCTGACCAACGGCTCGACAACGCCGATCTCAGACAGGAGATATCGGGATCCGTCTTCCGGCAGGGCAGCCACGGCGGACTGCAGCGAGTCGTACATCGTAAGAGCGGGGAGTGAAGCGCGGTCGCACTGGCGACACGCCTCCTCGGCGACCTTCCTGTACCTGTCCAGTCTCGCGTTCTCACGCGCGCCCGGCCTGGGAATCGATCTGTCGGCAAAATACAGAAACAGCGACGTCGCGCCAAGTTCGGTCGCCTTCTGGATCGCGATCTCGTGCCGATCCACCTTCAACATCGGCACCAGCGCGGTAATCCGGCGCCCGTCGGGGGCCACCCTGACACCCTCTTCCACCCGCTCCACCTCAAGTCCAAGCCCGGAATCGCTGCCAGTCAACACGGCGCGCCAGGCGACGCTGCCACCGTCCAGCAGAAGGACAGGATCTCCGGGTTTAAGCCTCAGAACTCTTCGAAGATAGTGCAGGACTTCGTTTTCCGGGATGAATGAAGAACCGGGACGGAGGTTCCGTCCCGGCTCAAACAGTCGGGGAATCGTCACTTCGCAACAACCCGGACCTTCACTTCAGCCGTCACATCGGTGGTCAGCTTAATCTCGACCTTGAAGGTTCCGAGCGTCTTAATCGGGGTTTCAAGAAGGATCTTGCGATGATCCACGTCAAAACCCTCGACAGCGAGAGCCTCGGCGATGTCACGGTTCGTGACCGAACCGAACAGCTTCTCTTCCTCGCCGGCCTCACGCACGATGTTGCAGGCGACCTTTTCGATCGCGGCCTTCAGGGCATCGGCGGTCTTGCGCTCACGCAGCAGTCTGGCCTGAACCTCGCGCCGCGAGTGCTCAAGTTCGCGAACCGACCTGGTCGTCGCCAGAACGGCCTTTCCCTGGGGAATCAGGAAATTCCTGGCGAATCCGTCGGCGACTTCAACGATCTCGCCGGCCTTTCCCAGGTGATCGATATGCTCGTTAAGAATGACTTTCATTCCTTGATCTCCATCGCTGTCCGGCCATGCCGGACCAGCGTCAACCGTCCTACGGCATCGCCTTGGCAGAGTACGGCATCAGGGCGATATGCCTTGCCCGCTTGATTGCCAGGGCGACCTCGCGCTGGTGCTTCGCGCAGACGCCGGAAATGCGCCTCGGCACGATCTTGCCGCGCTCGGTGACGAGCCGCTTCAGGGCGGCGGGATTCTTGTAGTCAATCTTCGAGTTCTTGTCCTGGCAGAACGGACAGACCTTGCGCCGGGGCGGTCCACGGCGCTTTTTCTTGTCACGATTCACGGAGGTATTCGACTTCATCATGATTACTCGTCCTCCTCTGCATCGTCTTCGTCGTCTTCTTCGTCTTCGTCTTCGTCCTCGTCGTCGTCACCGGCGGCCATTTCGGCAGCGGCTTCGGCATCCCATCCAGTGGTCGAGCGATTGCGATCGCCGTGATCATCCGGATCGGGGAGCTTGTCGAAGTGCTCTTCGCCAGCAAAGTCGTAGGTCTCGATGTTGACGTCGGAGTCCAGAAGAATCGTCATGTAACGGAGGATGTTCGGGTTGATCCGGATATTCCGGGTCATCTCTTCGACCATCTCTTCACCGGCGAGGTACACATAGTAAAGGTAGACACCCTTTGTGCACTTGCGGATGGTGAAGGCCAGACGGCGCTTTCCCCACACCTCGAACCTGACCATCTTGCCACCATGCTTCTCGACAAGTTCAAGGAACTTCTCGTGAAGGCGATGCATGGCATCCTGACCGATATCGCTTTTGACAACGATAACGGTCTCGTACTTTCGCACCAGAGCCGTACTCATTAAACCTCCTCACGGTCTTTCGGCCCGCCGGCACCATCCGACGGGCAAGAAGGCTCGGACCGCTTCGGGTTGCCCCTGCGGTTCACCAGATTCTGGGCCTTGGGGACACCCCCGCGGACCCACTCGCGAATTGCCACGGATGTCGCTTTCACGGCCTCCGACAAATCCCTTTCCTCGGAATCGGAAAATCGCTGCAGAACGTAGTCCACAACGTCGGGCCCCTGTCCATCGGGCCTTCCGACACCAATCCTGACCCTTGCAAAATCCCTCGTACCGAGTTGCTCGATGACCGACCGAACTCCTTTGTGACCGCCATCGCCGCCACCCATCTTGACCATTACCCTGCCGAGCGGCAGGTCGATGTCGTCATGGATGACCAGGATGTCCTGCGGACCGATTCTGTAGAAGCCACCGGCCCGCGTGACGGCGAAACCAGACAGGTTCATGTACGTCAACGGCTCCACGACGATGACCTGCTGACCCTCAAGGTCAATCCTGGCCACCCTTGCGTCCCACTTCTCGATCCAACCGGGATTCTGCGTTTCAAAGAGCGCTTCAACGGCAATGAAGCCTACGTTGTGCCGCGTTCCGGCGTATCGGTTTCCCGGATTGCCAAGCCCGCACACAAGCTTCACGAATGGCCTCTCAGACCGTCACGGGACGATCGTCACTTGGCCTCGGCAGCCGGGGCTGCCGCAGCCTCGCCAGCTTCTGCCGCCGGGGCGGCTGCCGGAGTCTCTTCTTCCTCGGCCTTCGGCATCGTCACGATAATGACCTTGTTGTCGCGCACGAACACCGGAGTCGCGCCTTCCGGCAGCGGAAGCTCGGAGATCTTGAGAACATCGCCCATCTTGAGCGCTTCGCCGTTGACGACGATGGACTCCGGAACCCTGGCGGCCGGGCAGCGGATGGTGATGAAACGCATCGTGCGCTTGATCACGGCGCCCAGCTTCTCGGCTTCGCTCTTGCCGACGACGACCACGGGAACCTTGACCAGGATCGGCGACTCTTCGGTGACCCTCAGGAAATCGCAGTGCAGAATGTTGCGCTTGATCGGATCAAGCTGGAACTCGCGCACGACCGCGAGACATTCCTCGTTCTTGGTGCCTTCAATCGACAGACGGATGATCCTGTTGCGACCACCATCGGCGCGAAGGACGTTTCCAATCATCTTCGGATCGACCACGATGTTGCGACCCGCGCCCTCACCACCGTACACAACGGCGGGAACGTAACCGAGTTCCCTGATCTTGCGAGCGATTCCGGTTCCGACGAAGGCTCTCTCTTTTGCCCTGATAACCGGGTATTCCATAGTTTCCTCCTCGAAGCCCCGACCTGTCGTCGCAGGTAACCATGGGGCATCAAAAGACGTTTCCAACCTGAAAGGCACGCGCGATTTCGCCAGGCAGGATTACCCGGGACATCGCGGCCGCGACAGCGCGGGCAGACACCATGTCGCCGCAGACGCCGTAAACGGCCGCCCCCGAACCGGTCACCGCCGCCACACTGGCGCCGCAACCGACAAGCAGTCGTGACAGCTCGGCAGCACGGGGACAAAGTTCGAAAACCGCATCGGACAGGTCGTTTTCAAAAAACTCCGGCGGCGGCGCGAACCCGGATCGGGCGGACGCAGACACCGAAAGGCAGGGATTTATAGCACCCGGGGGTGATACCGTCAAGCGATTACGGTCGGTTCCGCTGGAATCCCGACGTTCGTCCCAAAGCGCGAACACCGCTGCGGTCGAAAGCCGAGTGGAAGGCACTGCAACCACCACGGCCAGTGACACATCGAACCCGGCGGGAACGAAACGCTCGCCACGCCCCTGGATACGGGCCGGTTCCGGATCCAGGAAGAACACCGTGTCGGAACCGAGACAGGCTGCCATGTCCCTGATTTCGTCATCAGAAAACGGCTCCAGCCCGGACTCGGTCACGATACCGTTCAGAGCCAGAAGGGTGCCGGCCGCGTCGGACGAGGCGCCACCAAGTCCGGTGCCGGACGGGATCCTTTTGATCAATTTGATGGCCACCCGGGGACGAAAATCGCCGAAACTTTCCGCGGCACGCCCCAGAAATTCCCTGGCGGCTCGAACCACGATGTTGTCCGCACCCTGCGGAGCCTCGAGCGTCATGGACTGTCCGTCCCCCGAAAGCACCAGATCGACCTGCTCATTCGGCGGACCGGTCCACTGATCGTCCATCTCCACGTCGACGCGGTCGAACCACGGCAGACCGACCATCAGTCCGTCCAGATCGTGAAAACCGTCGGGACGCCTCCCGAGAACCCTCAGGCCAAGATTAAGCTTGGCCGGACAAATCACTGATATCATTGATATAACAATCCGGTTGAACAGAAAGGAGATGGCTCATGCCGGTTCTGACGATGGCGCACGGAACGCCGGCGTTCCTGGCAGTGTGAACGTCGGTGTCGAAGTCCCCAACCATCAATGCGCGCTGCGGCACCGTATGGAAGACCTCGCTTACGATGTGCAGAAGACATGTCGGATCCGGCTTTGCCGGAAAAAGATCATCCTGGCCGCGGACCATCTCGAACATTCCGGACACGCCCAGACGATCGAGCAGTTCCACGCAGGCATCGTGCGGCTTGTTCGACAGGACGGCAAGGTGACGGTCGGACAGCGCTTCCAGGGTGGACCTGACGTTGGGATACAGACGGCTGCGGTCGCAGATGTGAGCCCGGTAATAACGCCGGAACTCTTCGACAAGCCTGTCCTCTTCATCTAAAGGAAATACGCCCATCGACTTCTGGACAAGCTGTCGAACCCCGTGTCCGACGTTTCCACGGACGGTCTCGAGGTCCAGCGCCTCCAGGCCCATGCCCGCGCGCACAAGGTTGATGGCGGTCCTGAGATCATCAAACGTGTCAACCAGCGTTCCGTCGAGATCGAACACGAATCCTTCGAACCTGGAAAAGTCCATTCGACACCTATCCATCGTACCTGGTGGCGAGGAAATCCGAATCCTCGCAACCGGTTATCATGACCTGACAGACCGCGTCGTCGTCGCCCGACAACCCGTCAATCACGGTCACTCCATCCACCTCCGGTGCCTGAAACCACGAACGCCCGATCACGCGGCCGGAGTCCTCGTCGACAGACTCCGCCACGGCCTGAACCACCGTGCCAATCATCTCCAAGCGTCTTGTCGCGGCAATGCCGGACAAAACCGACTCGAGTTCGACCCGTCGCGCGGAAGCGACATCCGGGAAAACCTGTCCGGGCAGGCGTGCGGCGGCGGAGCCCGGTTCAGGCGAGAATTCAAACACTCCAACCATGTCGAAGCGGACCTGCTCGACGAAATCCCTCAGATTGGCAAATGCAGCATCGGTCTCGCCGGGGAAACCGGTCATCAGCGTGGTGCGAAGGACCAGACCGGGAATTCGATCCCTGAGTCGGCCGAACAGCTTTTCAAGCCCTCGTCTGGTGGTGTTGCGCCTCATGGCGGCCAGAACCGAGTCGTCGGCATGCTGGACAGGTATATCGAGATACGGAAGGCAGTTCCTTGATTCAGCAATCGCATCAAGCAGTTCGTCGGGAATATCGGACGGGAACAGGTACATCAGCCTTACCCAGTCGATGCCGTCGACACCGGAAAGGCCGCGGACGAGAGCGACAAGATCCGTCTTATCATCAAGATCGCGCCCGTAACGCGAAAGATCCTGCGCCACGACAACGATCTCCCTGACGCCTGTGCTGGCCAGCCCACGCGCCTCGTTAACCAGGTCTTGAACCGGTCGACTCTTCTGGCGACCCTTGATCGATGGAATCAGGCAGTAGGCGCAGCGCCGGTTGCAGCCGTCCGCGACCTTCAGGTAAGCCACCGCGCCGGTCGTCACAAGCCTGGGATTGGACGAGTCCGGCAGGACGCAAGGCCCCCTGTTCCCGCCCTGGAGCATCCTTCGGATGTCAAGCAGGCTGCGGACACCGCACACGATGTCCACCGAGGGGACGCGAGCCCTGATCTCGGCCTCGAATTTCTCGGCCATGCAGCCGGCGGCGACCAGCCTCGCGCCACGTTTCATGGAAGATGCCATGGCGACAAGGGTGTCGATCGATTCCTGCCTCGCGGAGGCCAGAAAGCCGCATGTGTTGACGATGACGACGTCGGCCTCGTCCGGAGAATCGAACAGTTCAAACCCGTTCGAAAGGAGATCCCCGAGAATGAACTCGGTGTCGACGCGGTTCTTGGGACAGCCGAGCGTGACCGCGTACACCCCGCTGGGCCTGCTGTTCGTGGAATTCATCATATTGTCCGGGTAGTTACTATCACCTGACCTGTCCCTTGCCGGCACGATCCGCAGTCAAATCCTGAACCTTGACGCCTGCAGGAACCGAGAACTGGAACGCGGAGGCCGGAATCGGGACATACCTGGGCGACTCGAAACGAATCCTGGAGACGTTTCCGGCCGGGTCCAGCACCTCGGTCTCGACCACCTCTCCAGTGGAATCCTTCACGAGCAGCACAAGATGCCTGAAGGATGCGCCGGCCGTCAATGGCAGCAGTTTAACGCTGGAAAAACCGGGTGTTCCGGAAGGCTCGACCTGCGCGGAGAACGACTCGGCGAGAGCCGACGTTCCGGACAGAAATCCGAGGGCCGAATACAGTTCCGAATCCGCCACGTTCATCTTCAAGGCAGAGCCGTCCTCGGAATCGTAGACCCACAGGATGCCGCCCGAACTGACGTAATTCACCACGCCCGGCTCGGAGTAATCCCATCGCATCATTCCTGGCCTCTTGAAGTACGCGTTACCGCCACGACGGAACGATCGCTTCGGGGACTTTGTCTCCACGACCTGCTTGAACGAAGCGGCAAAATCAGTCGTGCCGGCATAGAAAGAGTTCAGCCGCAGAAGGACCGGATTGGTCGACCACTCCGACGCCTGCGTCCCGGGCTGCGCCACGGTCGCGGTGGCACCGGAAGAAACCGGGGTCTGAGATGTCGCGTCAAACGGCTGTGCCAGAACAAAAACGGTCAGAAACAAGGTTGTGAATCGAGTTTTCATGGGCCGAATGTTAACCGTTTTCCGATCATCTTTCCAGAAACGGCAAGACATCCGGCCCAGTGTTCAACCTGCTACCTGGCCTTTACCTTGACGTCGATCTTGCGGGGCTGGGTCTCCTCGCGCTTCGGGAGCTTCAGGGTCAGAATTCCGGCCTCGTACTCCGCCTGCACGGCCGCCGAATCAACGTAGCGCGGCACCACGAACGAACGGCTGAACCGGCCGTAGTAGCGCTCGACGCGCAGGTACTGCGGCCCTTCCTTCTTCTCGTCCACGCTCTCGGGCTTCTTCTCGCCGGTGATCGAAAGCACGCCGTCCTCGACCTTCACTTCCACGTCCGCCGGATTGACACCAGGCAACTCGACCTTGATCAGGACCTCTCTGGGGCTTTCCAGGATGTCCACCGGCACGGCGCAGGACGGAGTGCCCGAAGCCCTCCTGACCTGCCATCCACCGTTGAAGACCTTGTCCATCTCCTCATGCAGCCTGTCGATTTCGTAGAACGGATCCCACTTCTGAATTGCCATGATTAACCTCCTGCCCTACGGGCGCACCGATGGAGTCCCGTACGGGCATTCCACCGATAGAAAAAAATGTGATTCGTCATGCGGTCAGCCACGGAATTATTCCGTTACCACGGGGTCTTACGAACCCGCTGGCGACCTGACAGAAACAATTTGTTCACGTGAACCGGTTGTCAAGAGGCAGCGACAGCCAGGTGTTTTCCGAAGACTAAATCGAGCCGGCAAGAGCCCGCTGGAGATTGGCGTACGCGATGTAGTACTGGTTCACCGACACGGCCAGGTTGGCCCTGGCAAGGTTCAACGAAGACTGCGCGGACAGGACCTCGACCGATGTCGCGGCCGCCGCCTCGTACTTCTTTTCAACGACCCGCAGGTTTTCCTCGGCCGACTCGACGGCCTTCTTGTAGGACATGATCTGGGAACGCGCCGAACGGAGGTCGATCAGTGCCTTGCGGACATCCAGCCCGATCAGCTCTCGCGCCATGTCCAAACCGGCGCGCGCCATTTCAAGATCCTTCTCGGCCGCCTTCATCTCGAACCACTTCTGTCCCATCCCCCAGAGATCCCACTGGAGAACCGCACCGATGAAGGCGGTGTTCTCACGCTGAAATTCACTGCCCTGGAACCACTGATACCTGAAGACCCCGGCGATCACGGGAACCAGTTGTCCCACTCTGGCCACCCTCGCGGCGTCGGCCATCCGCTCCTGCGCCCGGAGTCGACCGGTCTCGGGACGGTTTTCCAGGGCACGATCGATCGCTTCCTCGACCGAGATGTCCAGTTCAGGCGGATCGTCGGGGAAGTCGCCGACCGGGACGATCGGATCCGTTGGCGACCGGCCCATCATCGTATTCAGAGCGGCCCTGGCGAGTTCGACACCATGACGCGCGAGGTCGTACTGCGCGCTGATCTCCGCCAGCGCGGTCTCGGCGCGCAACACGTCGTCCCTTCCGACCATCTCCGCCTTAAGGAAGCTGCGGGCCATCTTAAGATGTGCCTCGACCAGCGCCACGCCCTGCGAGGCGACATCGGTCATCCTGAGGGCTGACATGAGCTGGAAAAAGAGCTGCGTGACCTCAAAAGTCACCTCGCTGCGCGCTGCAACGACTTCAAGGCGGGCTGCCTCTTCGGCGGCGCCATAAACGCGGTAAAGAGCAGCGAGCGATATCAGCGGTGTCAAAGGCTGGACGACCTGTATCGTCACCTGGCCAGTCAACTGGTCCTGGATCTGGTAGTCGCGCATCTTCCCGAAGCTCTTCAACAGTTTGTCGAAGGTTGCCTTCGACTCCTCGGGAAGCAGCGCCGAAATCGGGTCGATGGCGGCGGCAAGTTCCTCGTCCGACGGCATATCGCTGCCAAGAAAATCAATCCTGGTGGCGTCGTCCCAATACTGGACGCCCGCATCAAGCGTCACGTTGGGAACCATCGGACCAATCGCGCCCTTCCTGACGTCCGACGCCTTGCGGACCCCTATCTCGGCAATCCGAATCTTCGGTGAGTGTTCAAGCGCGGCCTTCACAGCATCGTCCAGCGTCAGCGGCATGTCGACCGGCTGCGCCGACGCCGCGGAAAGATGGACAAGAGACGCCAGAACGACGGTGAAGGACACTGAAATCATGGAACACAGACGCATTGCAGCCCCGCGGGCACCCGTGGCCCGTTGTTCAGAAGTCGACATATTATAGCACCTGTTTTTTAACCGGCGAGCATGTCCCGACAAGGGCACACTGGACGGGGTGTACCCGGACTGTCAGGCGGGCGCTCCCCACGATTCTCGAATATTCGGGATTGACAACAGCGGGGTCAATGACTTTTATTACGCACGCGATGGGCGAGACAGACTACTACAGCGTGCTTGGGGTCCAGAGGGACGCGGATGCGGCCGAGATAAAGAAGGCCTACAGACGTCTTGCAGTCCAGTATCACCCCGACCGGAACCCGGACAATCCCGAGGCCGAGGAGAAGTTCAAACAGCTTGCCGAGGCCTATGATGTCCTGTCCGACCCGTCCAAGCGGCAAATCTACGATCAGTATGGATCGGCTGGGCTCAAGGGACGCGGGTACGACTTCCGCCCGGACGATTTTTTCTCATCGTTCATGGACGTATTCAGCGGTGCCTTCGGTGGCGGTTTCGGCGACGTTTTCGGTGGGGGAAGGCGAGGCGCTCCCTCTCGTGGACGCGACCAGCAGACCGGCCTTTCCATTTCCCTCGAGGAGGCGGCGGCCGGAATCGACAAGGAACTCCACCTCCGCAAGGAAGAGGTCTGCGAGAAATGCTCCGGTTCAGGAGCGCGCCCAGGCACCTCGCCCGAGACCTGCCGAACCTGCGGCGGACGCGGCCATGTGGCCCACAGCGCAAGTTTCTTCTCGATCAGCGCGACATGTTCCGCGTGCGGCGGCACTGGCCGGGTGATTCGCGACAAGTGTGAGGACTGCCACGGCTCCGGCCGGGTCATGGCCGACAAGGTGTACAAGGTCAGAATCCCCGCCGGCATCGACAGCGGAAATTCGATCAAGGTCAAAGGCGCCGGAGGACCGGGGCCTGGCGGCGCGCCGGCCGGCGACCTGTACGTGGTAATCGACGTCGGTGAACACGAAAGGTTCCGTCGCGAGGGAGACGATCTGGTGATGGAGATGGAGCTCGACGTGCCGGACGCGGTACTCGGCTGCACCAGAACGGTCAAGGACATACTCAACGACGAAGTTCGGATCTCAATCCCGGCGGGGTCGCAACCCGACGAACTGATCCAGGTTCATGGAAAAGGGATGCCGCGCCTGCAGGCTAACGGTCGTGGAGATCTGTGGGTGCAGGCCAGGATCAAGATCCCGATGTCCGTCTCCCGGGCCCAGAAAAAACTCTACGAGCAACTCAGGGATCTCAAAGGATGACTCCTCCCGGAATCAGACTCCTGCGCCCGCTATCGCTGGCGCTGGAGAATGAGACGTGGGTCGGAGACCTCGACGGAATGAAGGTTCTTGTCAAGAGGTACTGCCCACGCCCGGACGCAAGGGTCTTTCCGATTCCGGACACCGCACTGCTGTTCACCATCGTGCATCCACTCATCCAGCGCCTGCTGTGGTCCGGCTCGGACGAAGACGGCGCCACGGTTCACGTGCTTGAGTGGCTGCCGGGCGTGCCCCTTGCGGAAGCGATGCGGACTCCGTCGAACCCTGGCGGACTACCTTCCAGGTCCATCACCGGCCTGCTCGCCGACGGCCTCGCGGCGCTTAAGTACCTGCATTTGCGTGGCGACCGCCCGCATCTGCTGCACGGCGACGTTACTCCGTCCAACATGCTCGTGGATGCCGGTCCGGATCGCCCCACCATGAGACTGGTCGACGTCATGGCGATACCGCCGGGCACGCGGCTTTCCGGTAGACCGGACGTGACCCTCGGATCACTGTATTTCATCCCGGACGAGGTTCTCGAGGGCGCTCCACCCGAGACCTCCTCCGAGGTATGGTCCCTGGCGGCGGCGGTCGCTTCCGCGTGTGGCGCCGTTCTGCCGTGGAACGGGGCCGACAGTCCGTCGGGAGTGCTCGCTGCCCGTCGCAATCTGCGCCCTGAAGACTACCTCGACCTGCCTGCCGATCTTCCTTCCGGCCTGGGCTGCCTGTTGACGGCCATGCTGGAAAGCGATCCGACCAGACGCCCCGACGCAGCGCGGGCGCTGTCGATTCTCGAAGAACTGACCGATTGACTGTGATGCGTCATGAAGCCGGTGTGATTACCAGCGGGTCTTGCCTTCCCACCCGGAATCATCGGCCATTCCGTACCGGTTGCCATGAACCAGGCGCCTGATGACCTCCCAGTTCTGACGATCCTTGTAGCGTTCGTGATTGTTGTCCCCGACCTCGTTCATCCGGAAGGTCTCCTCGTCGAACATCTGGAACTCGACCTGGATGTAAACCAGAGAGCCAAGCTCAGCGACGACAGGATCATCCTTGGGAATCATCTCGCGGACCTTGATCGGAAGTTCGACTACGAAGTTGATCATCCTGAATGTGGCGCCGGAGAAGGTGTTCACCTCGTTGTCGCTCTCTTCCGCGTCCTCATAGTAGAACCGGTTCACAAGACCCGGATCGCGATCGCGCATCCCGGGAATCGCCTCAAGCAGATCCAGCATCGATACTATCTGGTTCCGTGACTGATCCGGGACGACATAGTTGTACGGGAAAAGATGATCCTTCATGTAGGAAAGGACCGGGACGATGTCTTCCGACTTGTTCGTGATGACCCTGAAACGCAGACGGTCGTACACCTGTGCCGCGAAGGTGGTCTTCTTTGACAGCAGTTTGGTGATCAGGGAATCGCGAGCCTTTCGGTTCGCGGCATACCGGACGATCGGAGCACCTGCCGCCTTCATCGCCGCAACCGTCTGGTTGACTCTTCCAACCGCGATCTGGAACAACTGATCCTCGGATACCGGCAACCTGAACCGAAGCTGCTGCGCCTCGACATGGTTGACGACGTGCATCACTTTCAGAATGACACACGCCAGCTTCTGATATTCGGAAGACCCCGAGGCCACCAGCAGGAGGTCCTGGATCGATCCGGGAACCTTCAGGCACTCCGGAAAATGGTGGTTGAAGTTCGACTCGAGGTAGACGACCGCGACCTTCAGAAGCTGTCGCAGGCGCTTCTCGTCAGCGGGGTCGGCCACGTCGAACCCGTTGACCAGCAGGAACCTGTCGACCTCGTCACGCCCCTCGATGCTCAGTTTATGCCAGTCGACGACCGACCCTCCGCCAAGGATCAACCGGACCGCCTCAAGGTCGGCCAGGTCGATCGACCCGAGCGAAAAGCAGTTAGTCCCGTTTCTGGACAAAGGCATCGCAATCCCCGAATGCTGGGAAGAAAAAGCCCGCGCCGGGCGCGGACGTCCGGATTGTAGTCTCCAGCATTAACCTTTACAACCACCACGCTCCCTGTTAGCTTTTATGCGATGATCAAGACGTTTTTCGCCTGTCCGGCGAAACGTGGCATGTGGTTTGCTAGGCCGGGCACACAAAGCGCGTTCTAAACGTGGAATGTCCCCGGCAGGGATTGCGTAATGGACATCAGGCAGGAACTCGGGACGAAGCTGCAGCAACGCCTGATTCCTACACCTCAATTACAGATCGCGATCCGCCTTCTTCAGCTTTCCAGGCTGGAACTCGTCGAGGAAATACGTCAGCAGCTGGACGCGAACCCGGCCCTTGAGGAACTTGAGATCCCCGACACCACCGTGTCTCTGGACGCCCCGACGCGCGAACTGGACGAGACCGCCGAGGCGGCCGAGGCCAGGCCGGAGCAGACGCCCGCCCCCAGGGACCCCGACGATCTTCACGCGGCAAACGAGGCAGACTCGATGTCACGCGGGGACTCGATGGACTGGGAGAAGTTCATCGAGGGTTACTCCACGTTTTCCCACGGGCCGCAGGTACGGGTCTCCAACGACGAATATCCTTCGGTCGAGGCGACGGTAGGCAACCGCAGCAGCCTGACCGACCATCTCAACTGGCAGCTTCAGCTCTCCGACATGCCCGACGCGTCCCGTCTGGTCGGCGAATACATCATCGGCAACATCAACGAGGACGGATACCTTGTCGATGTGACCGACGAAGAAATCGCCGACGCGACCGGCGCCACAGTGCAGCATGTGCGTGAGGTGCTGGCGCGGGTTCGAAACTTCGATCCGCCCGGGGTCGCGTCAAGGACCCTGGGGGAGTGTCTCCTGGCACAGGTCGAGCTTCGTTTTCCAGATAACCATAAGCTTCGGCAGATGATCGCGAACCACCTTCCCGACCTGGAGAAAAGGAACTTCGCGGCCATCGCGCGCGGACTGAAGCTCGGACACGATGAACTCAGGGATCTGATCGCGGAGCTTCAGTCTCTGGAACCCAGGCCGGGGCGTCAGTACTCCAGCGACGACGTCATCTACATTCAGCCCGATGTGTACGTAATCAAGGTCGGCGACGATTACATGGTTGTCGTCAACGACGACGGATTGCCGCGCCTGAAGATCAGCCAGTTCTATGAAAAGACGCTTTCACGAACGACTACCGGCGAGGCGCGCGATTTCGTCAAGGAAAAGCTGCGCGCCGCGACCTGGTTGATTAAGTCCATCAACCAGCGTCAGTCCACTATACGCCGCGTTACCGAGTCGATAATGAAGTTCCAGCGCGACTTCCTGGAAAACGGGGTGGAACACCTGCGGCCACTGGTCCTTCGCGAAGTGGCCGATGATGTGGGCATGCATGAGTCCACGGTCAGCAGGGTCACGACGAACAAGTACGTGCACACTCCGCGAGGCATCTTCGAACTCAAGTTCTTCTTCAACAGCAGAATCACGGCGGCCTGGGGCATTGAGGACCACTCCTCGATGAGCGTCAAGACCAGGATCAAGACGCTGATTGACGGAGAAAACACCGCGAGCCCCTTGTCGGACCAGGAGATCGTGCAGATACTGGGGAAGGAAGGCGTGATTATCGCGCGGCGCACCGTCGCGAAATACCGCGAGGCGATGGGAATTGCCCCGTCGTCCCGCAGGAAGGAATTGAAATGACACCGCCGCGGATCGACCATGGCTGTGTCCGGCAAATGCATCTTTTTGCGCGGTCCCGTCAGTCCGGTACCGCCGACAGGAGTGAGATATGAAGATTGGTTACACCCTCCGCCAGTTCAATGCATCGGATGCCCTTCGCGAGCTGATCGAATCCAAGATCGACAAGCACCTCGGTCAGTACCTTCCGGAGGACGCAGACGTCAAGATAACGCTTGAAATGGAGAAAGCCTGGGCCGTGTTCGACCTCATGGTTCAGTACAAGGGCGAGACGTTCAAGGCATCGGAAAAGGCCACGGATGTCTACCCCATCCTCGACACCGTCATTGAGAAGGTCGAGCGCCAGTGCGCGAAACACCGCGAAATGCTGGTGGAAAAGCGCCATCGCTGATCGGAGGCGGCAGCCCTTGAATTCCGAACATATAGTCATCGTCACCGGCCTGTCCGGATCGGGCAAGACAACGGTCATCAAGGCCATGGAGGATCTCGGATTCTTCTGTGTCGACAACCTGCCGCTGCCACTGCTCGACAAGATTCTCTTCCTTGCCGAGACACATTCGGAGGTGTCGCGCATCTGCATCGGAATCGACGTGCGTGAGCGTTCGATGCTGGACGCGTTCCCGACCGAAGTCTCGAAAGTCAGGGAACTCGGGCACAGACTGGAAATCATCTACCTTGAGGCATCCGAGGACGCCATCGTCCGAAGGTATTCCGAGACAAGGCGCAGGCACCCGCTTGAGTCTGTGGCGACCACCGTCCGTGAAGGCATTGCGCGTGAAAGCGCGATCCTCGCCAACATCAAACGGATGGCCGACTGGGTGATCGACACGACGGACATCAACATTCACGACCTGACCGCCAAGATTCAAAGGGCTTACGACAAATCCTCGTCAAGCAGGATGGCGGTTGAAGTCGTCTCGTTCGGATTCCGTGACGGCGTGCCCAGGGACGCGTCGTATGTTTTCGACTGCCGCGTTCTGGACAATCCACATTTCGTCGAGGCTCTGCGCCCGCTGACCGGCGCGCATGTCGAAATCCTCGAGTACCTGAAGAACACCGCCGCGTGGAGGCCATTCCTGGACAGGATTCTTTCACTGCTGGAATTCAGCCTGCCGCTTCACGAGCGGGAATCAAGACCGATTGTGACCGTGGCCTTCGGCTGTACCGGCGGAAGACATCGTTCGGTGGCCGTTGCGGAGACAGTTGCCGGTATGCTGTCAGGATTCGGTTACCGGGTGCGCGTGGGTCACAGGAACCAGGAAGTTGCGGAAGAAATCGCGCTGCTGAAGGCCGGCGCCGAAAACAAGCCTGAGGAAACGATATGAAAGACATTAACAGTCCTGAAGTAGAAGAAATCCTCGCGGAGGCGGAAGACGATCTGTCGGACGCGGTGACTCTCGCCAACAGGAGTGCCCCTGCCGCGCGTTATGCCGCGTCCCAGTCCGCCGAAAAGTATCTCAGGGCCTTGTGCGAGGCGGCTGATCGCCCTGCCGGCGTCATGTGGGACATCGCCAAGCTGCACGATACCGTCGCGGATATCGGAGCCATGTCGGAACTGGGCGAGGCCGTCGAACTGCTGTCGCGCTTCACTACCCCTGCAAGGGCAGGCTCGGCCGGCGCGGTCAGGATGCAGCAGGTTCTGTTCGCGGCCAGGCTGGTTCGTTGGGCTGTGCGCCGGGAACTCGGAGTTGAGGAACAGCCACCGGAGCGGCCGCCGGAGTCAGGCGCCGAGTCCGGTGTCAGCGAGGTTCTGGACACCGCCGTAATACCGGTCGATGACGACATGATTCCGACCGTGATGCCCGAGGACGTGAACCAGCCCGCCCCGCCCGCTCCAGCACCGGCGCCGTCTTCCGGCCGCGGGGACGGGGACTCGCGCTATTCCGGCCGGTCGCGGCAGGAACGCGAAACGTCCTTCGTGAAGATGTTCCTGGTGTGTGACCGCTGTGGAGTCAGAATCCCGCGAACCCGTCAGACCGCGACCGGTCGCGTGCCGTGCTCCATGTGCGGACGCCCGATGAAGTTGCAGAAGTAACCTGTCGTCTTCTTGGCCCGATCCGGTCTATCCCCCTAGAATCCAATGAGGAACGGTCTATGTGGCGGAGGGTGCCATTCATTTCTACTGTCGAAAGTGCGGCCACGTATTCACGGCCGAGGATCCGGCCGCCTGCCCTGTGGACGGCGGACTCCTGATCCGTTTCGCGACCGGCATGCCGCTGGTGGGCGAGATGATCGGCTTCCGATATCTTCTGACCGGCATGATTGGCGAGGGCGGCATCTGCTCCATCTTCGCCGCGCTGGACAAGGCCACGAAACAGCGCGTGGCGATCAAGGTAATGCGCCCCGTCAAGGCCATTCAGGACGGCTGGCGCCATGCGCTGCTGAACGAAGTCTCCCTGGCCCGCTCCATATCACAGGAAAATCTCGTCAAGGTGTTTCAGGGCGGCATATCGCAGGGAGGCTACGTCTTTCTGTCGATGGAACTGCTTGAGGGGGAATCCCTTGCAGCCAGGCTGGCCAGGCAGGGCCGGCTCGGGTTCGAGGACGCATGCAGGGTTGCCATCTCGGTGGCCAGGGCACTTGGCGCGATCCACGCATCGGGGCACGTTCATCGCGACGTCAAACCAGAAAACATTTTCCTCTGCGCGTCCGCTGCCACTCGCGAGCTCCTGCCCGGGAACATCAAGCTGATGGATCTCGGCGTGGCTCGGCCGATCAACGCTCCGGCGCAGGGCGCAAACGTCGAGGGAACTCCTGCCTACATGAGTCCGGAACAGGTCTCGGGGCACCAGATTGACCATCGTGGCGACATCTATTCGCTGGGCATCGTCCTTTTCGAGATGCTGTCCGGGAAGCCCTGTTTCGACGCCTGCGACGAACGCGAGGTAATGCTTGCCCATATCAGGGAACCCGCGCCCCTGCTGCCCGAATCGATCCTGGAAAGTCCGTCCGGACGCATGCTCGGCGACCTTGTCTCCAGAATGCTGGGCAAACAGGCGAACCAGCGCCCCGCGTCGACAACCGAAGTGGTTTGCGGACTCGATGCTATTCTGAAAGTCCGCCAGTCCGGCCAGGAATGGCCCGACGCGCTGCGAAGGTGTGTCTAGACCCGATCCGGGTCGCCGGCCACCGATATGCCTGTCCTGGCAATAACTTCGCGAGCCAGCTTGCGGTATGCCTGCGCCCCGGTCGACGCGGGTTCGAAATCGAAGATCGACTGCCCGTTCATCTGCGCCCTGGCGAGCGCGCTGTTGCCGGGAATCGAGGTCCGGCATACTTGAGAACCCCAGGTGTGGTGAAGCTGCCTGAGAACTTCGTCCGTAAGGCGCCCGTTTCTTCTGTCGACCCTGGTCGGAAGGATCCCGACGACCTTAAGGTCATGCCTGAGTTGTTCGTTCACCGTGTCGATCACGCCGACGATGTCCGATACCGCGGCCAGGGAAAGAACGCTCATGTCGCATGGAATCAGCACATGCGTTGCCGCGGTCAGAACATTCAGCGTCAGATTCCCGACGTTTGGCGGACAGTCGAGCACGATGACATCGAACTCCGACATCGCGGGTCTGATCGCCGTCCTCAAAAGGAACTCCCGGCCGATCCGTCCCGAGATCACCCCTTCCGCGGCAGCCAGCCCCTTGTCCGAAGGAGTGACGTGCAGGCCCTCCTGGGAAGTGGCAACGACTATGTCCATCAAGTCGCGTCCGTACCTGGTGTCCCTGCCGCTTCCGAGCAGGATGTCGGAAAGAGCCGCTCCACCAATTCCCGGAATGATCGAGGAAAGTGCCTCCTGCACATGGCCCTGACCGTCCATGTCGACCAGAAGCACCTTCAGTCCATGGAATCGTGCAAGCGCCACCGCCAGGCAGGTGGCGGTGGTCGTCTTCCCGACACCCCCCTTTCTGGCCGCCACCGCGAGCACCCTGGCACGTCCGGAGCCCGGCAGGGGTTCATCCTCCATTCCGACGATCTTACGTATCTGCTCGGCCAGCGACATCTTTCCCCCTGGACGACGGTCAGGCGTCACGACTCCCGACAAACGCCGCGACCGGAATGATGAACCACTCGCGCACGGCACGCGCTACATGCGGATGCCGTTCGATGAACGCAGCGAAAGGCGGTGAAGCCAGATAGTAGAACCGTATGGCCAGGCGCCCGGCCGCGCTTTTCGCAAGCACATCGTCCCTGAAATCACGCAGGGCATCTACCTCCGGAGCATCCGGATCCGCCATCGCGGCGGTCGCGATGAAGCAGCGGCGGTCACGCCTGGTCAATGGAGATGCCTCGGCGACGGCTCCGTGCAGTTCGACGGCGGCGGCATGGAGTTCCGACTCCTCGTCACCGACCATCTCGATCACCTTCTCAGCCGCGGCGCGAGCCTCTCCCACATCGCCCTTCGCCAGCCTGAGTTGACCGAACTTCAGCAGGATCGCCGGGTCCTGGCGAATCGTAAATGCCTCCTGAACGGCGACGAGAGCGTCCAGGATGTACTCGCGCTGCTCCTCGGAAACGACTTCGAGCCCGGACACCGGCTTGTCTACAAGAGCCGCCTGATCCAGAAGCAAATCCATCTCAAGCAGCCACGAGTCGACAAGCATCTGCTCGACATCCGAGCGACGTCCGCCCGGTGTCAGCGCTGGCCTGTCATCCGGCTCCGGAGGCGTGTCCCGGGCCTGGTCCGAGCCATCCGACGCAGCGCTCCGGATCCTGGCTCCCCAGACGATCGCGTCATCAAGGATCTGGGCGCCGAGTTCATCACGAACCTCTTCCAGAGAAGCCCTGACCTCTTCCACAATCGTCTCGGCATCAGACATCGATTCCGCGGACGCAATCCGGGCCCCAGACTCCCTGGCCGCTGTAATGGCGGACGCAGCGCGTGCGAGCCTGCCGGCCCGATCCTCACAGGGACCGTCGCCGGCCGAACGCATCAAATCTATCACCCTGTCCCTGTTCGCCACGACAAAATCGGTCACACCGATCAGGACGGCCAGCGCCAGTGTTTGTTGATGCTCCCCAAGGCTCGCTCTGACAAACGTTATTGCGGCATCAACCGGATCCGGGGCGCCGGTCACCTCGTCCGGGAACCCGGCGAACGGGGTCTCAAGCTTCAGTGCGGCCTCATTGAACGCCTCGAAAAATCCGTCGGTGATGAACCTGGATACCTCGTCAAACAAGCCGTCCAGGAGAACCGATGAAACCCTTGGGTCACCAAGTCCTTCAATCACGCCTTTAAGGAATGCCTGGTACTGTGAAACCGGACCCTCGCCGGAGTTCTGCCCCGGCACTTCAACCATGTCGCTGTCCATTAAATCCCCTGTCCTGTCGAAGGTCGCGAAAACTGCGCGCGCAGGCGCCCAATAATGTATTATATGCCGGTCGTAACTTTGTCGACTACAGAACGCAAAGCACGGCGCGATCCGGTAATGTGAAATCCGCCTCACGCGTGGCGGGTCAGAGGTGACGGATGGGACGCAAAGTCTTCAGGGCAACCCTTTTACTGGCAACGTTCGGGCTTATCGCCGCAGGGTGCGGCGGAGAGTCGAATCCGGATGTGATCGACGCGATCGGTGATGGAATCATCGACACCATCAGCCCTGACACATTCGACGTCCAGTCCCCCGATGTCCACCATGACACCGTCAACCTGGACGAGGGCCGGGACACTACCCAACAGGACACCGCTGATCCCGGCGATTCCACGGGCGACGACGCCACCGACGCAGTGACCCCCGACGAGACGGTTGCCGTCGACAATGGTGGGGACGGAACGACCGTCGACACCCTGGACGACGCGCCTGACGGCGGCGACACTGAAGTTCAAGAGTGCCTCAGCGACGAGGAATGCATCGGCAAGATCACTCTGACCGCCTGCAAAACCCCGCACTGCAACGAAGACAACATCTGCGAGGCGATCAACCTCGATGACGACACCGAGTGTTCCGATAATTCCATTTGCACGACCGAAGACAAGTGCGTGGCCGGCGAATGCGTCGGAACGCCGGTCGACTGCAACGACAACCTCGAGTGCACACAGGATCTTTGCAGCGAGGCGAATTACTGCTACCACCGGCCTTACTACGGACCGTGCAATGACGCGAATGCCTGCACCGAGAATGACTCCTGCGCCACCGGCACGTGCATCGGCGTTGAGTTCACGTGCAATGACAACAACTCGTGCACAACCGATTTCTGCGATATCAACACGGGCTGCGGCGCGACCAAGCTGTCGGGAATCAAGTGCGATGACGGCGACTCATGCACCAAGGCCGACACTTGCGCGAACGGCGTGTGCGTCGGCACCTTTGACTGTGACGACGGCAATCCCTGCACCCTCGACGGCTGCAATGAACTTGGCTGCACCCACGAGGGACTGACCGGCGACATCTGCGACGACGGTCTGACCTGCACGGTCAACGACTCCTGCCAGGCCGGCACCTGTCAGGGCACCGCGATGGTCTGCGATGACAGTGACCCGTGCACCGACGACTACTGTCAGGAAGGAGTCGGCTGCAAGACCCGGTTCAACACCGCAACCTGCGACGATGGAAACTCCTGCACCCGTTCCGACCGATGCCAGTATGGCCTGTGCAAGGGCACCAGCTACAGTTGTCCAATCCTCACCTGCATGGATGATAATCAATGCGACGGCGCGGGCGGTTGCGTGCCGGTCTTATCTGAATATGGCACTCCGTGCGCGGCTGACGCCAACCAGTGCACCGACGACATCTGTTCGAGTGGAGCCTGTATCCATCCGAATTCAACGGCTGGAACCGCCTGCAACGACAACAATCTGTGCACTCAGACGGACGAGTGCAGCAACGGCGTCTGTGTTGGCAAGAACCCCGTCGAATGCAATGTCGCCGACGCGTGCAAGGACCCGGGCACGTGCAACCCGGCGACCGGAACCTGCACCCTGGGTGTCCTGCCCGAAGGTTCCACCTGTAATGACGGTTTGATGTGCACCAGGAACGACCGCTGCACCAGCGGAGCCTGCACCGGGACCCCGGTTGTCTGCGTGGCGCCGTCGGACTGCCACCAGCCGGGTCAGTGCAACCCGGACGACGGCACCTGCAACGAGGTTTTCAAGGGTGACGGTTCGCCGTGCAACGACAGCAACCCCTGCACGCAGACCGACCAGTGCGTCCAGGGTTCATGCGTCGGCGGCAACCCGGTTCAATGCACCGCGCTGGATCAGTGTCACATCCCCGGCGCGTGCAACCCGTCAAACGGCCAGTGCAGCAATCCGAACGCCCCGAACGACACTGCCTGCAACGATGGACAGGCCTGCACGAAGGCCGACAAGTGCACCAACGGCTTCTGCGGCGGCCTTTCGTACACGTGCAACGACAACCTCAGCTGCACTAACGAAAGCTGTGACGGCACGGGCGGCTGCGTTGTCGACATCATCGACAACTGGTGCAGAATCAACAGCACCTGCGTCCTTCCGGACTCGGTCAACCCCGGCAATATGTGCCAGACGTGCAATCCGACGCTGAATCAGGAAGACTGGAGTCCGCTGAACGGTGGCTTCTGCAACGACTCGAACGACTGCACGCTCGATGATGTCTGCGTCGAGGGGGAATGCCTCGGCTCGATCTACTCCTGCGACGACGGCATATCCTGCACGTTTGATGTCTGCGACGGCATCGGCGGCTGCACGCACCCGATCGCGCCCGGGTACTGCCTGGTCGACAATCAGTGCTACATGAATGACCAGCAGGCGACAGGTTCTCCGTGCCTGAAATGCAACCCGTCGGTCTCCCAGACGCAGTTCACACCCAGACAGGACGGCGAGTCATGTGACGATGGCGTTGCCTGCACCCACACCGATCAGTGCGCATCCAACGTCTGTTCCGGCGTGGCTTACACCTGCGACGACTCGCTCGAATGCACGTCGGATTCGTGCCGCGGAGACGGCACCTGCCTGTTCATGGCCCTGCCCGGATACTGCCAGATCGCCGGCCAGTGCGTGGCCGCCAACACGGTCCAGCCCGGCAACCTCTGCGCGGCCTGTCTGCCCGGCCTCAGCGCCTACAACTGGTCGGCCTACCGCGAAGGCGAATCCTGCGACGACGGTTCCCTGTGCACTGACGGCGACAAGTGCGCTTCGGGCGTGTGCAGCGGTGCCGAGCGTTGCGACGATGAAATGGACTGCACCGACGATTTCTGCAACGCCGAAACCGGTGAATGCACGAACACGGTTCACGAAAATTACTGCACGATCAACGGTGGCTGCTATTTCTACGGCGACCAGAACGGCATGAACCAGTGCCTGCGCTGCATCCCGGATACCAATAACCGCGGATGGACCGAGACGACCGGTCGCGGGTGTTCCGACAACGATGCCTGCACTGTTGAAGACACCTGCCAGGGAGCCACTTGCGTCGGCACTCCGATGGGGTGTGACGACGGTCTGGCATGCACCTCTGATTTCTGTTCCTACGGTCTGTGCGGTACCGTTCCGGTCGATGGCTGGTGCGTGATCGGAAACGAGTGCATCACGGCCGGCATGTCGCCTGTGGACAATCCGTGTCTGGTCTGTGATCCGTCCGAGAACCCGTACGCATGGTCGTACACGCCGCTGAGTCCCTGCGACGATGGCGACGCCTGCTCCACCGACGACACCTGCGTCGCGGGCAGCTGCGTCGGCATAGCCTACGACTGCGGTGACGGCATCAACTGCACCGTCGACACTTGCGTGGGCAACGGCACATGTGAATACTCCATCGTGGCGGGCATGTGCCTGATCGAGGGCGGATGCTACGAGACCGGCGAACAGAGCCTTTTCAACGAGTGCGAGCATTGTGATCCGGCGACGGCTCAACTCGAATGGAGTCCAGACGACGGAGCTTCCTGCGACGACTTCAACGACTGCACCAGTCAGGATCAGTGCCTGGCCAGCGCTTGCGCGGGCGCGCCGTACGACTGCGACGACGGCAGGGCCTGCACGGCTGACGCGTGTAATGGCGACGGCACCTGCTCCAACACCCTGGTCGCCGGCTGGTGTCTGATCGATGAAACCTGTTATCGAGATCAGACACTTCAGCCAGGTAACATCTGCAGCGCATGCCTGTCGGCGACGAACAGTTCGGCCTGGTCGGCGAACAACGGGCTTCCGTGCGACGACGGCCTGGACTGCACCAAGATCGACACATGTACCAACAGTGCCTGCGTCGGCACTGCGTACACCTGCGACGACGGGAAGGTCTGCACCGCGGATGCCTGCGACGGCAAGGGCGGATGTACATCCTCGCTGATGCCGGGCTACTGCATGATCGATCATGTCTGCTACTCCAATAACCAGTTCAACCCGGACAACATCTGCGAGAAGTGTTCGGCGGGATCATCGACTTCGGAATGGACCCCGGCAGATGGATTCGCGTGTGACGACTTTGATTCCTGCACGATGAATACGACATGCTCGAACGGGACGTGCGGTGGCGGCACCGCGTATTCCTGCGACGATGGCATCATGTGCACGGTTGACAGTTGCGACGGCTCGGGTGGCTGCAACCCGTCGGTTCTGGCGAACGACGCCTGCTTCATTAACAATATCTGCTACAAGGCGGGCGACGAGAAGCCCGGAGTCCCGTGTGAGGCCTGTGACCCGTCGCGTGATAAATACGCGTGGACCGACCTCAGCCTGGGGGCCGTTGAGATCTGCAACGGCGTCGACGACGGCTGTGACGGCACCACCGACCCCGAAGGTTCGCTCGGCTGTGTGAACTACTACCGGGACAACGACATCGACGGTGTGGGCCAGACATCGGATTTCAAGTGCCTGTGCCAGCCCAACGAGATTTACCGTGCCACGGTGTCGGGCGACTGCGACGACAACGAACCGCAGGTGTACGCCGGCAGGCAGGAGGTCTGCGACGGACTCGACAACGACTGCGACGGCGTTACGGACGGTGAAAACACACTGGGTTGCCAGGTCTTCTTCTACGACGAGGACGGCGACACCTGGGGCATCGACTCGCTTGCGAAGTGTCTTTGCTCCCCAACGGGGCATTTCACAAGCCTGAACTCGGGCGACTGTGACGATACACGCACCGCTGTCAACCCGGCGATGACCGAGGTCTGCAACGCTCTGGACGACGACTGCGACGGCAGAACCGATCCGCCGAGTTCTCCCGGCTGCATCGCCTACTACCTCGATACCGACTCGGACGGGTTCGGCGATCCGACGGTTACCCGCTGCCTCTGCGCACCGACAACCGAGTTCCACGTTCTCAACAACACGGACTGCAACGACCTGGATGGAATGGTCAGTCCAATCGGAACAGAAACTTGCAACGGCATCGACGACGACTGCTCGGGTACCGCGGATGACGCTCCCCTGACCCAGCTCTGTCCACACAACCCGGAAGACATCCAGCACGCGACGGTGTCGTGCAGTGGTTCGTGCGTGGTCAACTGCGAGGGCGCGGATCAAGGCGCCGGTCAGGCCGGTTGGTACGACGTGGACAATGACCTGACCAACGGCTGCGAATGTCAGGGAGATGTGCTCCTGCTTCAAAGCACCATGTCGAGAGGCGACCCCTACAACCTCGGGCTCCTCACGGATGACAACGGCGACAAGGTGATCCAGACCGGTAAACTGAACGTCGCGGGTCACGAGGAATGGTTCGTTTTGACCGGTGTTGACCGTGACGACTACGCCATCACCAACAGATGCGATACGTTCAACCTCGATATCCGGATGCTCGACAACCCGGATGGTGAATTCGAATTCGACGTATACCGACTGTTGGAAATCAATGGAGTGCCAACGCTGACGCTCGAATGTGAAGGAACTGAACACTGGAACTTCTTCGAAGACTTCTACACCCCCGAAGCCGGCGAGTGTCCGTGCAGTTCGGCCTACGAGCCCAAATGCGATACTCCCCCGATAGCCGAGTGTGTAAGAGTCCACGGTGTAGATTCCGTCAACTACTGTAATGGATGCCCCGGACAGGCCACGGTGGGATCGCACTCGTGCGGAAACTCGTCCAGGACCATGTACATCAAGGTCCGACGCACCGACACAGCCACCCCGACCTGTTCAACCTTCCAATTCGAGGTCTCGAACGGCGTTTACTGAATCGGTCACGTTTTACAAAACTGTGCTCGGACGGCTGCGTCAGGACGTGTACAATCGCGACTTCGGCGCGTTCACCAGGCCGGCAACTAACGAGGCATGAATGCTCACACGGACACTGCTCGAGGTCACGCTCGTAGGAAGCGAGTGGATCCTTTACATTCTGGCGGTGCTTTCGGTCGCGTCGATCGCCATCATCGTCGATCGGGCCATCTTCTACGCGTCCAACCGGAAATCATGGGCCAAGCTTACCCGACGAATCGAACCGATGATGCACGCTGGAAAATGGGACGAGGTGAAACAGACGGTTGATTCCTGGCCCGGCCCCGAGGCGGAAGTCCTGCGGGCGGCGCTGGAAGGGATTGAACTGGGAGCGGAATCGGCGGACAAGCTGGTGGAATCAGCGCTGATGCTGGAGCAGCAGAGGCTGGATCGACGGCTGGCCTTCCTGGGAACGCTCGGGAACAATGCCCCTTTCATCGGACTGTTCGGTACCGTCCTGGGCATAATCAGGGCGTTTCACGATCTTTCCGGAAACCTTCAGGGTGGCGCGAACGTGGTCATGGCCGGAATCTCCGAGGCTCTGATCGCCACAGCGGTCGGCCTTTTCGTGGCCATCCCGGCAGTCATCGCCTTCAACTACTTCGGAAAATCCAGTTCAGCTGAATTGAATCGCGCCAGGGCATCGGTCAACGCTTTGATGGCAATGAAGCTGCCTGCGGTCGCAAGACCCTCGGCCACTTGCGCGCAACAGACAGGCATGTCCCCGCACACAACTGAATAGCCCCAGGGTTCAAAATTCATCGATGACGAGACATAGCGACCGTCAGGCTTGTCTCCCGAAAGTCGCCAGGATACGTTCCGCCGCGCGCCGGCAGTCGTCGACAGAGGGAACCAGCGCGAACCTGACATGGTCGCGGCCGGGGCTGCTGCCATCCGCGAGCGGCTCCCCGAGCGCCGGCCCCGGGGTACAGACGACCGCTGTTTCGGGAGAGAGCAGACGTTTCGCGAACGTCAGGCCGTCCATGCCTTCAGGAACCCGCGGCCACAGGTACAGCGTCGCGTCCGGGTCAGGGATAACGCAACCTACCGCCCTGAGCGCGGGAATCAGCACGTCCATCTTATCCCGGTAGAGTTGCCGCATGCGCTCCACATGGCTCTCGTCTCCGAGTGCGGCGACAGCGCCGTCCTGAATGAACGTCGCGGTGCCGGAATCGATGTTTGTCTTGAGCTTCTTGAACAACGCGACCACGCGCTCGTCCCCGCACACCCAGCCAACGCGATGGCAGGTCATGTTCGACCTTTTCGAAAGAGACTGGAATACGATGATGCCGTCGCGTCCGAACTCCAGGATCGACCGTGGACGCCGGTTGAACCAGACCTCGGAGTAAGCCTCGTCGGAGCCGATGATAAGTCCGTATTTATTCGCGAAATCGATCAGACGCGGCCAGAAATCGTCGCAAGGCACCACGCCCGACGGCGAATTCGGGTAATTAACCCAGATGATTCTGGCTCGCGAGGCGACCTCGACAGGGATCGCGTCAAGATCGGGCATGAAACCGCGCGCGGCTGTCAGAGGGTAGTACCACGGCACGCCACCCGCAAACAGGGTGCCGCGATTGTACGGTGGATAACCGGGACTCGGGCAGAGAACCACGTCACCCGGGTCGAGCACCGCGTTCGGAAAATTGAACACCGCCTCCTTGGAACCGATGGTCGCGCAGATTTCCTTTGAGGGGTCGAGTTCGACTCCAAAGCGCGCCGACATCCATCGCGCCACCGCCTCGCGAAAGGCGGAATCCCCGATGTAACTGGGATAGCCGGACGATGCTCTTTCATCGACAGCGACCTTGACCGTGTTCCTGACGACCGCGGGGGTCGGCTCGGTCGGGTCGCCGACTCCGAAGTCGATCGGATCATGACCACCGGCCCGCAGTTCACCAACCATGCGGTCGATTTCAGCGAACGGGTACGCCGGAATGGACTGTATTCGCTTTGAAGCCCTGATTTCCATCTTCGCCTCGGTGCGGGCGGGTTCTCACGCCCTGGATGGGCGAATTGTCACACCATTATGGGCGATTTGTCACACCTATTGTGGACGAACCGGCATTACAGGATGGATGAAAGGACATTGCAGGATGGGCGAATTGTCATTCTAGAGTGGGCGAATTGTCATTCTAGAGTGGGCGAATTGTCATTCTAGAGTGGGCGAATTGTCATTCTAGAGTGGGCGAATTGTCATTCTAGAGTGGGCGAATTGTC
>Ga0116141_10000247_pt1 | contig 39692 bp, 46 predicted proteins | sample AD_UKC097_MetaG_FD_89744 | JGI IMG/M metagenome (GOLD analysis project Ga0116141, IMG submission 89744) | Active sludge microbial communities of municipal wastewater-treating anaerobic digesters from USA - AD_UKC097_MetaG | ecosystem: Engineered > Bioreactor > Anaerobic > Digestate | place: USA...
CGCCAGCCACGGCAGGGCGCTGCGCGAAGGGGCTTCCTCGACGATCGCGTTGAGCTGGCCGGACAGCGCCGGATCGGCGGCCAGCCAGCCAAGCAGCGCGGCGCGCAGGGCAATTTCCATTGTGGCTATCCTTTGCTGAACAGCGGCCAGAGCAGCGCCGCGCGGCGCCAGCGCTGGGCGGGATCGCGGCGTTCCAGCCGCAGCGTTTCGGCGCGGGCCGAGGCCAGCCGGAGGGCCTGGGCCTGGAGCCGGACCAGCAGGGCCGAGAAATCGGCGGGGGTGTCCTTCATGCCAGCCGCAGCCGCCGCCACGGACGCCACAGCGCCGCGACCGCTGCCGGGGGCAGGCCCGATTGCTGCTCGCCCTCGCGCTGGCGGTACTGGTGCGCGGCCAGCCGCAGCACCCCGTGGCGCAGGGCTTCGGGCAGGGCGGCCCAATCCGGCGCGAGGCCCGCGGTAAAGCGCACCGCCACGCGGCCCGCGATGCCCGGGCGCAGCACGCCGATCCGGCCAGAGCCATCGGCGTCCAGATCGATCCGGTAATCCCCTGCAGCCAGCGCGAAGCGCGGTCCGTCTGCCGGAATGCCCTGGACCGAGGTGATCGCCTGGACCGGCAGCGCGGTCAGCCGCGTCCATTCGGGCGTGGTCGGCAGCACTTCCTCGCAGACCTGCTGGAGCGGCATGGTGCCGGTGAAATCCTCGCACAGGTCGAGGGCCATGCGCAGCAGGGCACCAAGCTGCGCGTCGTCGGCCGGCACGGTGATGCCCAGCCAGTCCTTGAGCTCCGCCAGTGCGGCGGGGGCCAGCGCGGCGGGGGTGATGATAACCCGCTTCATGGCGGTCTCCGTGTCTGGGATGAATGGGGTGCGCCCGCGCCGCAGGGGAGGGTGCGGCGCGGGCGCGGGGGTGCGGCGCCGTGGGGCACCGCGAGCGGGCGGCAACGAGGGGCATCGCCGCCCGCGTCAGGCTCAGGTCGAGATCTTCAGCAGCTTGATCGCATCGCTATCCAGCACCTGCCCGCCGACGCGCTTGGTGGCGTAGAAGTTGACGAAGGGCTTGTTGGTGAAGGGATCGCGCAGGATCGTGGTCGCCTTGCGTTCGGCGATCAGGTAGCCGGCCTTGAAGTTGCCGAAGGCGATCGGCAGGGTGCCCGCCGCCACGTCCGGCATGTCCTCGGCTTCGATCACGGGATAGCCGAGCAGGCGCGCGGGCGCCCCTTCAAGCAGGCCCGGCTGCCACAGGAAGGTGCCGTCCGCCGCCTTGAACTTGCGCACGGTGGCGAGCGTCTTCGAATTCATCACGAAGACCGCGCCCTGGCGGTGCCCGGCCTTGAGCGAGTGGACCAGGTCGATCAGCTTGAGTTCCGGCGAGGCGTCGAAGGCCGAGGCATTGCCGCTGGCGAGGAACTGGAGCGTGCCGAACGGACGGACCGCATCACTGGTTGCGGCGGTCGGCGCGCTCAGGAAGCCGCGCGGCTGGTTGGTGCCGGTGCCGCTGACGAAGGCCGCCCCTTCGGCGCGGGCGAATTCCATCGCGATCTCGCTTGCCAGCCAGGCTTCGATGTCGAAATCGGCATCGTCGAGCATGGCCTGGCTCGCCGCCGGGTTGGCGTAAAGCTCGCCCATCGGCGGAGCGATCTCGTTGAACTTGGGCGTGGTGGTTTCGGGCCGCGCCGCGACCTCGCTGACCCAGCCCGAGGCGGAGCCGCCCGCGGTGACCAGCTTGCGATAGCCCGCGCTGCCGGTCTGGACGACCTGCGAAATCGCGCGGATCGGGCTGATCGTCTTGAGCTGCATCGAAATCAGCGCGTCGATCTCACGCGGGACGGCAAAGCCGCCATCGGCGGCCACCGCGCCGCTGACCGACTTCAGCTCGGCCTCGCGGCCATGGCGCAGGTAGCCGTCGACGAAGCCCTTCAGTTCCAGGCTGGGGGCAGCGCCGCCGCCGATGGCGGGGCGGGCGGCGGCGCGGCTGACGCGGTCGAGCCGCGACTTCACTTCATCGACGTCCGAACGCAGCGCGCCCAGCGCCTGCTCCGCCGCGTCCTGGCGGGCGACGAGATCGAACGAGGCATCGAGCGCCTGTTCGGGGAGGGTATTGTCCATGGATTTGGCCTTTCAAAGGAAGCGTCCCGCCACCGGCGGGACACCGTGAACTCCCCTCCCGCTGGCGGGAGGGGCTGGGGGAGGGAGTGTTGGGTGGCGGGAGGGGGGTGCGGTTGCCGCATTGCGGCGGGTGTCAGGTGATGAGATGCACCCGCGCCCCGTGCTGCATCGGGTGGGTGACCAGGCTGACTTCGAACAGGTCGATCTCGGTCAGCTCGCGGCCAGCCGCATCGCGGGTAAAGCTGCGCGCGCGGTAACCGAACGACAGGCCGGTGACCGCGCCCCGCCGCAGCGCCGCCCCGGCGCCGCCATCGGGGTTGTCGATCCGGGCGATGACCCGCAGGCCGCGCGCGTCCTCGGCGGCGCTTTCGATCCAGCCGATCCGCTGGTCGGGGCGGTGCTGCCAGAACAGCGGCAGGGGTTCGCTGCGCTGGGCGAGGGTGCGGGTGAAAGCGCCGGGGCGGATCGTGTCGCGGCCCGCGTCGCGGCGGCCGAACAGGGCCGCATAGCCTGCAAGCCTCACTTCAGCAGCCCCGTCGCGCCCAGCTTCCAGGCCATGCCCATCAGCACCAGCGCGAGCGCCCCGCGCACCACCCAGGCGAGCACCGCCTTCCACGCGGCGGTCTTGGCATCGCGCCAGGCCTGGAGCAGCTCGCGCAGTTCCGAGAGGTCGGAATGGGCCGCCGCGTCGTCCAGCCCCATGCGGGCCAGGACGCGCTCGGCGCCCAGTTCGCTGGCTTCTCCCACGATCGCGCGCAGGGTCACCATGTCGCCCCCGGCATCGGCGGCCTGGGCGAGCAGGCGAGCCACCATCTCATCACGGTTCATGATTTGTTCCTTGATTGGGCGGGCGGCAGGCCCAGCAGGGCACGCTTTTCCGCGTCGGAGAGGAAATCGGCGGCGGAAACCTGCGACCACAGCCGCTCGCGGTCCTCGGCCAGCGCGGGCACCCGGTCGAGGTCGATCGCGAGCCTGGCACCCGGGAACCAGGTCTCCAGCCCCTCGCCCAGGGCCGAGAGGATCTTCGCGGAAAGCGGCAGCAGGGTCAGCCGCCACAGCGCGCGGTTGGCCTCGCGGTAATTGGCATAGGTCGCGTCCCCCGGCAGGCCGAGCAGCATCGGCGGCACCCCGAAAGCGAGGGCAATGTCGCGCGCGGCGGCGGCCTTCAGCTCGGCAAAGTCCATGTCCGCAGGCGTCAGGCTGAGCGGCTGCCACTTGAGCCCGCCTTCCAGCAGCATCGGCCGCCCGGCATTGAACTGGCCGGAATAGGCCGAGGCGAGTTCGGCCTTGAGCCGGTCGAACTGCTCCGCTGTCAGCCCCGCGCCGTCGCCCGGATCATAGACCAGCGCGCCAGAGGGCCGCGCGGCGTTTTCCAGCAGCAGGCGGTTCCACTGTCCGGCGGCGTTGTGGGTGGCGACCGCCTGGTCGGCGGCGGCAAGGCAGCCCGCGCCGTAATGGTCGTCGCCGGGGTGGAAGTGGCGGATGTGGATCAGGCTTGGGCTGGCGTCCTGGTCCTCTGCCGGAATGGTCAGGCTGCGTTCGCCCACGCGGTAGGCATAGGCGGCCGGCCAGCCGTCCTCTCCGGCGACCACGCTGACCCGTTCGGGGCGCAGCGCGAACAGCTCCACCGGCTGGCCCGCGCCGTCCTTGACGATCTGGACATAGGCATTGCCGTGCAGCAGCAGCTGGCTCGCCAGCGTTTCCAGCAGCGACTGGCCCGCGCTGGTCGCGGTGACGAGCTTGGTGAGCGCCGGGTCGGCGGGCAGCAGCGGCGCGCCGCCGATCCCTTCGGCCACCAGCCGCACCGCGCGCTGGGCGACCGGGTTGTCGACATAGGCGCGCTTAACGGACGAGGTGTATTCGAATGGCGCGCGGCCACCCCCACCATCGGCGAAGAACCACGGCGAAGTATAGGCCCGCGCCAGCGGCACGCGGGCGCCCCCGCCCTTGAAGGCGGCGGCGATGGTCTGGAGGAAGGACATGAGGGGCCTTTCTTGAACGTCCCGCCCGCAAGGGCGGGTAAAATATGAGCGCACCGGCGGGCCGGTGCGGCGTTCAGCTCAGCCACACCCTCGGTGCGGCCTGCCTTCCAAGCATCAGTTCGGTCAGTGCCCAGACCAGGGCATCGGCGCGGTCCGGGCTGCGGCCGGGGCCTGCGTAGGCGCCGCCCGCCAGCAGCCCGCAGAGCTGGTCTTCCAGCGCCGGGAACTGCCCGGCGTGGCGCACTCGGCCCGCCTCGTAGAGCGCGGCAATCGGCTCGGCGCGGGCCGTCTTGCCTTGCCGCGCGTGGACCAGCCGCACCGGCAGGACGAGATCGGCCGCGCGCAGCACGCTTTCGACCATCGCCCCGCCCTGGTTCGCCTCGGCCACCACGCGGTCGGCCTGCCAGCCTTGAGCGGTGCGGGAAACGGCGCGCGCCCAGCGTTCCGGGCTGGCCTTTTCCACGCTGGCATCGGCCAGCACATGGGCCGTTCCATCTTCGCCAAGGGCACAGACCACGATCCCGCAGGCGTCACCCTGGGCCGAGGCGGGGGGATCGACCCCCACCACCACCCGGCTCCATCCGCCACCAGTGCCGGAAGCCGCCGCGGTGCGGCAGGCTTCCAGCAGGGCGCGGGTCCACAGCGCACCTTCGATATCGGTGATCAGTTCTCCGTCCAGTTCCTGCCGCCCCAGCGCGGAGCGGCCATATTCGCGCCGCACGGCGGCAATGAAGCGCGGCGGCAGGTTGGCCTTGTTGTCGAATGTCCGCCCGCGCGTCACCGCAACCTCCGGGTGATCGAGCAGCCGCTTCAGCAAGGGCACCGCACGCGGGGTGGTGGTGGCCACCACTTGCGGGCGTTCGCCCAGCCGCAGGCCGAGCAGCAGGTTGTCCCAGGCGCTTTCGGCCTTGCCATTGTCCCATTTGGCGATCTCGTCGCACCAGGCGTGGCTGTGCTGCGGCCCGCGCAGGCTTTCCGGCTCGCCGGCGGCAAACAGCGTTGCCTGCGCGCCGCTTGGCCAGCGCAACTGCCGCTTCGAAGGCTCGAAGCGAGGGCGGCGCCCGCGCGGGGCCAGCGCCAGCAGGCCGCTGTCACCTTCCACCATCACGCTGCGTGCTTCGCCCAGCGATGCGCCGACCAGCGCGATCCGGGCCTGCGGATCATTTTCCGCGATGGCGCGGACCCATTCCGCCCCGGCGCGCGTCTTGCCGAAACCGCGCCCGGCAAGGATCAGCCAGCCAAGCCACTCGCCGTGCGGCGGCAACTGCCCGGCATGGGCCCACAACCGCCAGTGATGGCGCAGGGACTGGTGCTGGCGCTGGTCCATCGCGGCAAGCATGGCGGCGCGCTCGTGCCGGGGCAGGCCCAGCAGGAAGGCTGCGCGGCTGTCACTCGCTGTGCTCATCCGGCCCATCCTGATTGTCGCTGCCCTGAAGCTGCGCGGCATTGGCGGCGGCGCGTTCCCGCATGGAATCGATCATGGCGTCGATCGAATCGAGCACTTCCTGCTCGCTGCGGTCGTCCTGCGCGGCGCGTTCATGCGCCACGGACTGGCGGTGCTGGGCCAGCAGGCGGATCGCATTGGCCACGTCCATCTTTCGGCCACCGTCCGGATCGCGCAGATAGCCGAGCAGTTCCATCTCCAGGTTCTCGTAGCCCTCGCACAGCGCCTGGCGCCATTCGGCGGCAAAGCCGGGATGCTCGCGCCGCACCCGGTAGACCCGGCTGACCGAGATCCCGGCCCGTTCGGCGGAGCGGGTGACGTTGGACGTTTCGACCAGCGCGGCCAGGAAATAGGTGCGCCAGTGCTTGTTCAGGCGGTCCTCGCCCTCGGCGTCGCGCAGGCGCGGCGGCAGCTTGGTTTGTTTGGTGCGCGGCCGGCCACGCGCTGCGGGCGCAGCGGCGGCGGGCGCGGTTGGCGCCTTGCTCATCCAGGGGTTCCTGATGCTGGAAGGGGAGGGGCGAAGCGCGGGGCGGCTTCGAATCGGTTGATCGCGATGTTCCGTATTTGTGCCATAAGAGCGTCACGATGTCAAACGAAATAACCGATTTGGTTATATCAGGCATGCCCTTGTCGCCCTGCGGCCTCGTGGCTAAGCAGGGCGCGAATTGCCGGGTAACAGGGACAAGCGATGCTGCGCCGCCTTTACGAATGGACCATGGCCAAGGCCGCGCATCGCCACGCCGAATGGTGGCTGGCGCTGTTCGCCTTCATGGAAGCCAGCTTCTTTCCGATCCCGCCGCATCCCCTGCTGGGGATCATGTGCCTGGCCGAACCGAAGAAGGCGGTGCGGTTTGCCGCGATTGCCACCATCGCCTCGGTGGCGGGGGGCGTGCTGGGCTATGCGATCGGTTATTTCCTGTATGACACGGTGGGAACCCAGCTGCTCGCCGCCCTGGGGCTGAGCCAGAGCTTCCCGCGCGCCGCCTGCTACCTGCGCGAATACGGGGCCGAGATCATCATGATCAAGGGCGCAACGCCGATCCCGTTCAAGCTGCTGACGATCACCGCCGGGTTCATTGCCATGCCGCTGCTGGTCTTCATCGGCGCCTCGATCGTCAGCCGCTCGATCAGCTTCATGATCGTGGGCGTGCTGTTCCGCCTGTTCGGCGCGCCGATCAAGGCCTTCATCGACAAGTATCTGGGCCTTGCCACGGCGGGGTTCGCGATTGTCGTGGTCGGCGGGTTCGTGGCGGCGGCGATGCTGTCTGGCGGATCGCAGGAAACCAGTGCGGTGTGTGAAGCCGCTGCGGCTGCGGCGGCGATCCGGTGATGTCACGCATCCAGCTCCACCATTGCCGTGATGCGCGCTCGTTCCGGGTGCTCTGGGCGCTGGAGGAACTGGGGCTGCCCTACGAGCTGACCCTGATGCGCTTTCCCCCGCGCGTCTTTGTGGAGGGATACCGCGACACCAATCCGCTCGGCACGGTCCCGGCCTGCTTCATCGACGGCCAGCTGATGACCGAAAGCGCGGCGATCCCGCACGTGCTGGCGACGAAGTTCGGCCCCAGCCCGCTGGCGGTCGCCCCGGACGAGCCGGACTATCCCGCCTACATGAACTTCCTGGTGATGGGCGAGGCGACGCTGACGTTCCCGCAGACCATCCACCTGCGCTATACCCGGCTGGAGCCGCCCGAGCGGCGCCTGGCCCAGGCGGCGGAGGACTATGCCCAGTGGTTCGGATCACGCCTGCGCAATGCGGAAGGCATGATGCGGGGCGATTTTGCGGCGGCAGGGCGCTTCACGATGGCGGACATTTCGGTGGGCTACGCGGTGATGCTGGCGCGGCAGATCGGCCTGGAAGACCAGCTGACGCCGGGGATGCAGGCCTATTTCGATCGGCTGAGCGCGCGCGAGGGGTTCTGCCGCGCGCAGGCGGCGCAGGGCGGGGCCGGACTGGGGCTTTAGCTTCCCCAGGGATTTCCCGATCACCCAACCCCCGTTCGTGTCGAGCGCAGTCGAGACACGTTGGCGCAAACGTGTCTCGACTGCGCTCGACACGAACGGGAACAAAGCCGTGTGGGAGGCTCAGCGGTTGACCGGCACCGTGTAGTTCAGCCCCAGCCGCCCGCCATCGGGGTAGATGGTCTGCCCAGTGACGTAGGAGCTTTCGCTGCTGGCCAGGAACACGGCAATCGCCGCGACTTCCTCCGGCTCGCCACAGCGGCCCAGCGGGGTGCGCGCCAGGATGCGCTCTTCCGCCGCGCGGTCGGACATGATCCCGCGCAGCATCTCGGTCATGATCGAGCCGGGGCCGATGGCGTTGACCCGGATTCCGCGCGGGGCGAGGGCCAGCGCGGTGACGTTGGTCAGCTGCTTCATCGCCCCCTTGCTCACCGCGTAGGGAATCTGGTCGGGGATCGCGAGCACGGCGTTGACCGAGCTCATGTTCACCACTGCGGCGCCTTCGCCCATCAGCCGCGCCGCGCCCTGCGTCGCCCACAATGCGGACTTGAGGTTGGTGGCGAAGACCCGGTCGAAATCCTCCTCGGTCAGCGCATCCAGGCTGGCTGCGTGGGTGATCCCGGCATTGTTGACCAGCACGTCAAGGGCGCCCCAGCGCGTCGCGGCGCGGGCGATCAGGCGCTCGACCTCGGCCTTGCTTGCGACGTCGCAGGTAAAGGCTTCGGCGCCAAGGTCAGCCGCCGTGGCGGCAAGCGCCCCGGCGTCGATATCGGCCAGCAGCAGCTGCGCGCCCTCGGCGGCAAAGGCGCGGGCGATAGCCTTGCCGATCCCGCGCGCCGCGCCGGTAACGATCGCGCGCTTGCCGTCGAGGCTCCGGGCAGAGGTCATCGGCAGCTCATTGAATCGAGAGGTAGTTCTGCAACTGCCCCATCCGGTTCTGGGCCTCGTTCGCCTGGCAGTTCAGCGTGGCGACGGTCTGCCCGGTCGGGTCGGTCGCGCTTTGGAGGCCGTGCACCTTGCAGGCCGCATCCTTGCGCCTGATCCAGACCCGCTGTTCGGCCAGCAATCGCTGGCGCACTTCGGGCGCAAGGCCCTGCCACACCGCCGTCAGGGCCTCGTCGGCGGTCTTGCGGGCCAGGGTCGCCTGTTCGATCGAGGCGCGGTTGGCGGCGTTGATCGCCTCCTCTTCCTGCTTGGCGGCCAGCGCGGCATTCTCGGCTTCCATGCGCTGCTGGTTTTCCAGGTTGGCGCGCAGCAACGAGGCGGCCAGCACCTCTCCGAAGACGCCCAGCTTGGCGTCGGCCTCTTCGAACTCGGCTACGATCTTGCTGCCGTCGTCGGTCGGCTGGACGCTGTAGTCGAGATCGCCGGTCAGGTAATCGGCCCCCTTGTCGACCCCGGCGGCATCGGCGGCTTCGTCAAGGCCGGGAAGCCCGGCGATCTCGCGCGCCTTGGCGGCATCGTCGAATACGCTGGTGCCGAACACGATCTTGAGGTTCCCGGTGCAGAACCGCTTGGTGCTGTTGGGATCTTCCTTGGTGGTGCGGATATTCTCGATCACCAGCTTGAGATCGGCGATCGCGGCGCGGATCTTGGAGCCGCCAACGGCCAGCTTGCCGTCGCCGCCCTTGGCTCTCTCCAGGACGATCTTCTGAAGGCCGTCGCGGATCGCAGTCTCCAGCGCGGCCTTGGCGGCTTCGTCGGAGCAGGTGGTATTGGCCTTGCCGCAAGCTCCCAGGGCCAGCGCCGCCGCCATGGCAAAAATCAGCCGGAATCCGTTCACATCTGCCCCCTGCGCTCAATCGCTTCAGGGCTTTAGTGCATCACTGCCCCGGCCTGCGTCAACCATGGTTGCCAGCCGGTCCGGTGCGGGTCAGATGATGCCCACGGCCTTCCCGGCGCGCTCGAACATGCCGATGATGGTCTGGACCTGCTCGGCGCTGTGTTCCGCGCAGAGCGAGCAGCGCAGCAGCGTCATCCCGGCCGGGGTCGCGGGCGGGCGGGCGAGGTTACGTAGAGCCCCTCGTGCAGCAGCGCTTCCCACATCGCCGCGCCGCGCTCCAGATCCGGCATGATTACCGCGATGATCGCCGATTGCGGTTCCTCGGTGCCCAGCTGGAAGCCCTTGTCGCGCAGGCCCTTGTGCAGGGTGCGCGAGTTTTCCCACAGGTGGGCGCGCTTGTTCCCGGCGTGCATCAGCTTGCGGATCGAGGTGCTGGCCGTCGCCACAACGCTGGGCGGCAGGCTGGCGGTGAACACGTAGGGGCGGCAAACCAGCCGCAGGATCTCGAACTTCGGGTGGTTGGACACGCAGAAGCCGCCCACCGTGCCGACCGACTTGGAAAAGGTGCCGATCACGAAATCGACCTGGTCCAGCACCCCCTGGTCCTCGGCCACGCCGCGCCCGTTGGGGCCGATGAAGCCCATCGAGTGCGCCTCGTCCACCAGCACCATGGCGCCGTTGTCCTTGGCGACCTTGATCATCTCCTTCAGCGGCGCGATGTCGCCCAGCATCGAATAGACGCCTTCCAGCACCACCAGCTTGCCCGCGCCTTCGGGAATGCGCTTCAGGCGCTTTTCCATCGCTTCGATGTCGTTGTGCTTGAAGGGGACGACTTCGGCATCGCCCATCTTGCAGCCGTCCCAGATCGAGGCGTGGCTGTCGATGTCGAGGACGATGTAATCGCCCTTTCCGGCGACGGTGGAGATGATTCCGAGGTTGGCCTGGTAGCCGGTGGAGAAGACCATCGCGTGGTCCATCCCGTAAAAGTCCTTGAGCGCGTCTTCCACCGCGCGGTGCCCGGCGTAGGTGCCGTTGAGCACGCGGCTGCCGGTAGTGCCTGCGCCAAAGTCGTCAAGTGCCTGTTTCCCGGCGGAAATGACGTCCGGATCGAAGGTCATGCCCATGTAATTGTAGGTGCCCAGCAGGATCGTTTCCCGCCCGTTGCACACCGCGACCGTGGGCGAGATGACCCGTTCCATGACCAGCCCGAAGGGGTCTTCGACCCCGGAGGCCAGAAGGTTGGCGCGCATCTCGATCAACGGATCGAACTTGGAGAACAGGTCTGTCATGGGTCCTCGATCCTCAGCCCTGCAGCTTGACCACGGCGTCGATCAGCTGGCCGTAATTCTCGATCTCGGCCTGCTGGTTCATGCTGATGATGATGTCGAATTCGTCCTCGATCGCGGCGACGAAGTCCATGACAGTCAGGCTGTCGAATTCCAGATCACCGGCAAAGGTGCTGGCATCGGTGATCGCGACGCCCTTCTTGTTGAAGGGTTCGATCAGCGCGGCGATCTTCGCGGCGGTTTCGGCGCGGTCCATGATAGTCAAAGCTCCAGCAAGGTGTTGCCCGGCGCAATGGCCGAAGAATGGGGCGGAATATAGGCGAAAATACGCTTCAGGCGGGGGCTTTCTCCACCAGCCCCTTCACTGCCGCCATGAACGGGCCGATCGAGACGGGCTTGGCAAGGTAGCCTTCGGCGCCGGCATCCCGGATCCGTTCCTCGTCCCCCTTGCCGGCATAGGCGGTGACCGCAAGCATCGGGATCGAGCGCAAGGTGCTGTCGCGCTTCGCCGCTTCGATCAGGTCGAGCCCGGAAACGTTGGGCAACTGAATGTCCATGATGATCAGGTTGGGCACGAACTGCCGCGCCCGGTCCAGCGCCTCCAGGCCATCGGCACAGGGCTCCACCGCATAGCCCTGGCTCTTGAGGACATCGCAGAACAGCTTGCGGTTGAGGTCGTTGTCCTCGACAACGAGAATGCGCTTTGCCATTGATCCGCACTACCCCCTGCAAACGAGGCTGACAATTCTTCGCGAACCCCAATCCCCCGCCCCGGACGCGGCCGTGCTGGCGCTCTCGGCGCTCGGCTGGCTGCTGGGCGACGCCCCGCGCGCGGAGCGGCTGCTGGCGCTGACCGGGCTGACCCCGGACGCGCTGCGCGGCGGGCTGGGCGATCCGGCCATGCTCGGCGCGGTGCTCGATTTCCTCTGCGCGCACGAACCTGACCTGGTCGCGGCGGCAGAGGCGCTGGGGGTTCGGCCGCAAGACCTCGTTTCCGCCCGCGAAAGCCTAAATGCATGAACAAGCCCCTGATCATCAGTGACTGCGACGAAGTGCTGCTGCACATGGTCGTGCCCTTCGGCGAATGGCTGAACGAAACCCAGGGGGTCTCCTTCAAGTTGGTCGGCAACGATTTTTCGAAGGCGATCCGCAACCGCGAGACCGGCGAGCCGGTCGAGCCGGCGGAGATCTGGCGCCTGCTCAACGGCTTCTTCGACAACGAGATGCATCGGCAGACGCCGATCGCGGGCGCGGTTCCGGCGATCAATGCGCTGAAGGACCACGCCGACGTGGTGATCCTGACCAACCTGCATGACAAGCACAACGCGGCCCGCGCGCGCCAGCTGGCGGACCACGGGATCGAGGCGCGAGTCTTCACCAACCAGGGGCCGAAGGGCCCGGCGCTCCAGGCGATCCTGGCGGAATACCGCCCGAGCAAGGCGATCTTCATCGACGATCTGGCCCAGCATCATGGTTCGGCGGCGGAAATGGTCCCGCATATCGACCGCCTGCACCTCTGCGGCGAGCCGACGCTTGCGCCCCACATCACCTGCGGGTTCGAGGCCGGCCACGCCCATGCCCGCATCGACACCTGGGAGCATGCCCTGCCGTGGCTGCTCTCGCGTATTCAGGAAGGATGAGATGAGCATCGAAGCGAAACTGGCCGAACTCGGCCTGACCCTGCCCGAACCTGCGGCACCGGTTGCCGCCTATGTCCCCGTGGTGGTCGCGGGCGGCCTTGCCCACGTATCGGGGCAGGTCTCGATCGTTGGCGGTCAGCTGCTCAAGGGACGTCTGGGCGAGGACCTGAGCCTTGAACAGGGCGTCGAAGGCGCACGCGCCTGCGGCCTGATGATCCTGGCTCAGCTCAAGGCCGCGCTCGGCTCGCTCGACCGGGTCGAGCGGGTGGTGAAGCTGGGCGCTTTCGTCAACAGCACTGCCGATTTCACTGACCAGCCCAAGGTCGCCAATGGCGCATCGGAACTGATGGTCGCGGTGTTCGGCGATGCCGGCAAGCACGCCCGCAGCGCGGTCGGCGTGCCCAGCCTGCCGCTGGGCGTCGCGGTCGAAGTGGATGCCATCGTTGCCGTTCGCGCTGATTGACCGCTGGCGCGCGCCTGCGCCCCGGCCCGACAGGGTGGCGTGGCTGGGTGAGTGGGACTATGCCCATCGCGGGCTCCACGGCGCGGGCGTGCCGGAAAACTCGCCTGCGGCTTTCGCCGGGGCGATTGCACGCGGCATGGGGATCGAATGCGATATTCGTCGCTCGCTCGATGGGCAGGCGATGGTGTTTCACGACGCCACTCTGGAGCGGGTGACGGGCGAAAGTGGTCCGGTAAACCAGCGCAGCGCCGAGCAATTGGGGCAAATTGTCTTGGCAGGCGGCAGCGATACCATCCCCACGCTGCGCCAGGTGCTGGACCAGATCGCGGGCCAAGTGCCGGTGCTGATCGAAATCAAGTCGCAGCACGGCTCGCACGGGCGGGTTTCCGCACTCTGCCTTGCGGTGAGGCGGGTGCTTGAAGGCTATCAGGGCCTCCACGCGATCATGAGCTTTGATCCCCGCATCGTGCGCTGGTTCGCCGATCATTCCCCGCTGACGGTGCGCGGGCTGGTGGTGACCGAAGAGGACGACAAGGCGCTGCCCGGCATGATCCGCCGCCGCCTGTCGTTGTGGCACGCCCGGCCGGAATTCCTCGCCTATGACATCCGCGACCTGCCAAGCCGCTTCGCCGCGGCGCAGCGCAAGCGGGGCTTGCCGGTCACGACCTGGACAGTGAAGAGCGCGGAGCAACGGGAACGGGCCAGCGCCCATGCCGATGCGCCGATCGCGGAGGGCGCGGGCGTCGCGTGACCGAGATCGTGGCCCGGCTGGCCGGTTCCTATGGCGAACTCGATGCCGGAGAATGGGATGCCCTGGCGGGGGGCAATCCGTTCCTCTCCCATGCCTTCCTGATCGCGCTGGAGGATTCGGGCAGTGTCGGTCCGGGCAGCGGCTGGAAGGCCGCGCCGATCGTGATCGAGGATGCGCAAGGCCGCCTCGCCGCCGCGATCCCTGGCTGGTTCAAGAGCCACAGCCAGGGCGAATACGTGTTCGATCATGCCTGGGCCGATGCCTGGCACCGGGCGGGTGGAACCTATTACCCCAAACTGCAGATCGCGGTGCCGTTCACCCCCGCCACCGGGCCGCGCCTGCTGCTGGCGGATCAGGCGCTGGCCCTGCCGCTGCTGCGGGCGGCGGAACAGCTGTGCGAGGGCAACGGCCTGTCTTCGGCCCATGCGACCTTCATCGACCCGGAGCAACTTCCGCTGTTCGAGGCAGCAGGCTGGCTGAGGCGCAGCGACATCCAGTTTCACTGGTTCAATCGTGGCTATGCCAGCTTCGACGATTTCCTCGCCCAGCTCTCCTCACGCAAGCGCAAGGACTTGCGCAAGGAACGCGCCGCCGCCCAGTCTGGCGTGGAGATCCGCAGCTTGACCGGCACCGCCATCCGCGAGGAACACTGGGATGCGTTCTGGGCGTTCTACCAGGACACCGGCGCGCGCAAGTGGGGCCGGCCCTATCTGACGCGCGAGGCCTTCACTCTGCTGGGACAGCGGCTGGGGGAGCGGATCCTGCTGATCCTGGCCTATGTTGATGGGCTGCCGATCGCCGGGGCGCTCAACTTCATCGGTCCCGATGCGCTCTACGGGCGCTATTGGGGGGCGCTGGTCGACAAGCCGTTCCTGCATTTCGAACTGTGCTTTTATCAGGCGATCGACGCCGCGATTCGGCTGGGCCTGCCGCGCGTGGAGGCGGGCGCTCAAGGCGGGCACAAGCTGGCGCGGGGGTACGAGCCGGTGCAGACCTGGTCCGCACACTACATCGTCCATCCCGGCTTCCGCAGCGCGGTCGCCGATTTTCTCGAACGAGAGCGCGCCGGGGTGGCGGCCGACCAGCTCTATCTGGGGGAGCGGACGCCGTTCCGCAAAGGATAGGCGCACCGGCGCCAGTGACGCCGATCTTGGCGCCTGGCAATCCTCAATGCCCGGCAATCAAGCCGCGCGGCGGCTGGTTGCGGCGATCCATTCGCGGGCGCGGCGCTGGGCTTCGGCAATCTCGCGGGCGGTCATCTCGTCCGAAATGTCGGCGCGGCAGAGCTGGGCTTCGCCGTGCCCGCCGACTGCGGCAAGGTTGAACCACTTGTGCGCTTCGATCAGGTCGCAATCGACGCCGTGGCTGCCGGTCGAATAGGCAACGCCAAGGTCGTAATAGGCGCTGGCATCCCCGTCGGCCGCGGCGGCCAGGCAGGTGGCGACCAGCAGGTCTTCGCCGTGGCTGGAGGCCGGACTGGCTGCGGCTGGAAATGTGGCGGAATGGATCCAGGTGGTGGTCATCTGATTTGCCCCTCAAGTCAGCGGGCTGTGTCCCGCCGTCGAGGTCAAAACTTCCCTATCGTGGTCAACAAATGGTTAACGACCCTAACGATTTGTCTACCTTGCGTAAAAATCCGTGCCAGGCGGCCGCGATCCGGTCGAGCGGCCCGGACCCGGAGTTTATGCAACGGTTTCGCGGGATTGGAGCTTGTGCGGCTTTCTGCCCAGCCCTATAGGCGCGCTCCAACGGTCGGGGAACTGACGGGAAGACCTGCAACCCCCTTGGCCAGTCGGCCAACCGGCATGATGTGGAGAATATATGGCGAGCGTTCTCGGTGATGAGATTGACGTCCTGGCCAAGGCCAAACGGGCGATTGCCGGCGACTATGCTCCAAGCGACAGCGAACCCTACATGTGCGAGGCGCAGCTGGACTATTACCGGCGGCTCTTGCTCGAATGGAAGAAGCTGATTCACTCAGCCGCCCAGGATACCCTGCAGCAGCTCCAGGACGGACCGATCCGCGAGCCTGATCTTAACGATCGCGCCTCCAGCGAAACGGACTGGGGCATCGAACTGCGCACTCGTGACCGCCAGCGCAAGCTGATCGCCAAGATCGATTCGGCGCTGCGGCGGATCGAGGACGGCGAATACGGCTATTGCGAGGTAACCGGGGAGCCGATCGGGCTTGGCCGCCTTTCAGCTCGCCCGATCGCGACCATGACTGTCGAGGCGCAGGAAGCGCATGAGCGGCGCGAGAAGATTTCCCGCGACGATTGAGCCACTTGGCCTCGTTAACAGCTTGTTTGCCATTCCCGTTTAGCTTCCAGCCAGTTTGCGGGCGATAGATTGCTTGCGACAACGGCTGGGCAGTTGGCCAGCGCAGGGAGTGCAGAGGCGGTAATGGGCGAAAACGAGCATAGGCAGATCGCGCGCGACAGCCTGTTCGTCATGGCCGAGTTGCGCGTGGATGGCCTGCCCGGCGAACACCGGGTCCGGGTCCGCAACCTCTCCGCAGGGGGCATGATGGCCGAAGGCCAACTGGCGGTGCAGCGCGGGCAGATGGTCACGATCAAGCTGCGCAATCTCGGCTGGGTCGAAGGATCGGTCGCCTGGGTCCAGGACTCCCGGTTCGGCATCGCGTTCCGGACCGAGATCGATCCGAAGATAGCTCGCGCTCCTGCAGCCAGCCCCGATCCCGATTCGCAGTTGCGGCGCAAGCTGCTGGCCAGTGTTCTGAACACCGGCGCGGCAAACGGTCCGCTGCGCAAGCTTTGAAAGCTGCGCCGGCGGGGCGGCAAAGGCACCTGTGCGAAAGCCGCATTCTCGGTTAGACCGCGCGAGATGGTTGCTCGCTTGATCAGAACACTGCTGCCGGTTCCCCTGCTTGCCCTTGCCGCCTGCGGCGGTGATGCCGACCGGCCAGTGGAGGTTGCCGTGATCGGCGATCCCGGCTCACCTTTTTCCAGCGGCCCGCGCCTGCCCGTGGCTGCCCAGTTGGTACGCTCTGCCACCGCCGAGGGATTGGTCGCTTTTGACGATCAGGGCCGGGTCATTCCCGCCCTGGCGGATCGCTGGATCGTGACCGACGACGGCCTGTCCTATATCTTCCGGCTGCGCGATGGCCGCTGGGCCGATGGAACGCCGATCACTGCCGACAACGCGCGCACTGCCCTGAATGAGGCAATCGCCCGCGTGCGGGCAACCGCCCTGGGCCTTGATCTTGCGCCGATCGATGATGTCCGGACCATGGCGGGGCGCGTGATCGAGATCAGGCTGAAGCGCCAGGCGCCCGACTTTCTCCAGTTGCTCGCCCAGCCCGAACTCGGCCTCTTGCGCCGGGGCAAGGGCGCCGGGCCGATGCGGCTCACCCGACAGAAGCAGAGCGCCTTTCTCGTCGCGATCCCGCCCGAGGATCGGGGCCTTCCGCAACAGTCGGACTGGGACGGGCGCATGCGCAAGCTGCGCCTTGTAGCCCTGCCCGCCGCCGAGGCGATCACCCGTTTCAACGCGGGCGATGCCGACATGGTGCTGGGCGGACGGTTCGAGGATTTTCCGCGGCTTGATGCTGCCGGGGTTTCGCGCGGGGCGATCCGCCTGGATCCGGTCGCGGGCCTCTTCGGCCTGTCGATCGTCGGCACGCAGGGGTTCCTCTCGCTGCCGGAAAACCGCGAGGCGCTGTCCATGGCGATCGACCGCGATGCAATCGGCAATGCCCTGGGCGTCGGCGGCTGGACCGCGACGACCCGGCTCGTCAACCCGGGGCTGGCCGATGACAACGGCACGGTTGGCGAGCGCTGGCCGGGCCGCTCGATGGCGGAGCGGCAGGTCCAGGCGCGGGCGCGGGTGGCGCGCTGGGAACGGCCCGTGCAGCTGCGCGTCGCGCTTCCCGCCGGGCCGGGAGCGGACCAGCTGTTCGCCCGCCTGGAAGCGGACTGGGACGCGATCGGGATCAAGGTGCTGCGCGTGGCCGAAGGCTCCAATGCCGATCTCGTGATGGTTGATACGGTGGCCCGCTATCCGCGCGCCGATTGGTTCCTGAACCAGCTCAGCTGCATTGCCGCGCGGGGGCTGTGCGATTCCGCGGCCGACCGGCTTGCCGGGCAGGCGCGGGTGGAGCCCGATGCCACCAAGCGCGCCGAGCTGCGCGCCGAAGCCGAGGCGAAGCTGACCATCGCCAACGGCTACATACCTCTGGGCGTGCCGATCCGCTGGTCGCTGGTCAGCGGCCGCAGCTCCGGCCTTTCCCCCAATCCCTGGAGCATCCATCCCTTGATGCCGATGGCCATGCGCACCAGATAAGCGGTGCCGGCACGTTATGCCGGCGTGGCGAAAGGTTGCCGATGGAACAGGCCAAGGTCCGGCGGATGACAGCCGAATTGCCGCTGGGCAGCGATGCCCGATCGGTCCGTGCGCGGGTCGAGGCGCTGGAGCGCCTGCTTGAAGGGCTGGTCCGCGTTCCGCTGCTCGGCCGCAAGGTCGGGCTTGATGCGATCGCGGGGCTGGTCCCGGTTGCCGGTGACCTGCTTACCGCGGCCATGGGGCTTTACCTGGTGTGGGAGGCGCGCAACCTGGGGCTGCCGCGCTGGCAGATCGCGCGGATGATCGGCAACGTCGGGTTCGATACGCTGCTCGGCGCGGTCCCGCTGGCGGGTGATCTGTTCGACGTGCTCTATGCGTCCAACACCAGGAACCTGCGGATCATCAAGCGCCATCTCGACAAGCATCACCCTGCGACGCGCGTGATCGAGGGCTAGGGGCCCGAAGTTGCGCCGATGCGGCCGCGCCGCCGGGTATATTCGCAGCCAGCCCTGACTGGCGGCGTTTACAACAAATTAACCTTTCCTCTTCATTGGTCATATGGTTAATGGCGGGCAATGACCTTTTACGAAGGGTTATCGCACGGGAAACGGGGCAAAGGGGGACTACCCATGCGCGTGTTGCTGATCGAGGACGAGCCGACTACGGCGCGGGCTATCGAACTTATGCTGACGACCGAAGGGTTCAATGTCTATTCGACCGATCTGGGCGAAGAAGGCCTGGATCTGGGCAAGCTGTATGATTACGACATCATCCTGCTCGACCTGAACTTGCCCGACATGCACGGGTACGACGTGCTGAAGAAGCTGCGCGTCGCCAAGGTGCAGACGCCGGTGCTGATCCTGTCCGGCATTTCGGAAATGGATTCAAAGGTGCGTTCGTTCGGCTTTGGCGCCGACGATTACGTTACCAAGCCGTTCCACCGCGAGGAACTGGTCGCCCGCATCCACGCCGTGGTGCGTCGTTCCAAGGGCCATTCGCAGTCGGTCATCCGCACCGGCAAGCTGGCGGTCAACCTCGATGCCAAGACTGTCGAAGTCGATGGCGCGCGGGTCCACCTGACCGGCAAGGAATACGCGATGCTCGAGCTGCTTTCGCTGCGCAAGGGCACGACGCTGACCAAGGAAATGTTCCTCAACCACCTTTATGGCGGGATGGACGAACCGGAACTCAAGATCATCGATGTGTTCATCTGCAAGCTGCGCAAGAAACTGGCGCATGCCTGCGGGGGCGAGAACTACATCGAAACCGTCTGGGGCCGCGGTTATGTGCTGCGCGATCCGGAGGACAAGGCGGAAGCCGCCTGATCGGCTGGTCCAATCGGCACTGCCTCGGCCCGCGTCCCCCAGGGGAGGCGGGCCGAGGCTTTTCAAGGGGTGGACGATCCGGTCCGGGCGCTCTAGCGGCCAGAGCATGACTGCCTACAAATCCGGCGATCCGACGACGATCAACCGCCTCTATGGCCGATCCAAGGGCAAGCCGCTGCGCAGCGGCCAGCAGGACCTGGTCGAGCAATTGCTGCCGCGCATCGCGGTTCCGGCCGAGGGCGAGGTGACCGCGGAGCGGCTGTTCGGCCAGCCCTGCCCGCTCCATTTCGAGATCGGCTTCGGCGGGGGAGAGCACATGGCGGCGCGGGCCGACATGTTGCCGGACCATGGTTTCATCGGCGCAGAACCGTTCCTCAACGGTGTCGCGCAGGCATTGACCCACGTCTCAGGGGATAATGGCGCGCATCCGCCGCTGGGCAACGTCCGGATCTTCCACGGCGATGCGCTCGACGTGCTGCGGCGGGTGCCGGACGGGTCGCTGTCGTTCCTCTACCTGCTCCACCCAGACCCTTGGCCCAAGGCGCGGCATGCCAAGCGGCGGATGATGAACGACGGGCCGGTCGATCTGTTCGCCGCTAAGCTTCGTCCGGGCGGCGAATTCCGGTTCGGCACCGATCACGCGGTCTACGTGCGCCATGCGCTGATGGTGATGCGGCGCCACGCCGATCAGTTCGAATGGCTGTGCGAGGGGCCGGAGAGCTTCCAGAAGCGTCCCGGCTCCTGGCCGGAAACCCGTTACGAAGCCAAGGCCCGCAACGTCTACGGGCACGAGGTGTGGTACTTCCGCTTCCGGCGGCGGTGATTCAGCCGACGAAGGCGCGGATCGTCAGGATGGCGAGGCCGAAGAAGGCCACGCACAGCGGCACGGTCAGCACCTGCGCGGCGACCGAGGCGGTGCCCATCGGCCCGGTCCAGGTCTGGAGCGGCTTCAGCCCCCGCGCAAAGTCCGATGTCGTGCGCGCGGGGTTGAGCGCCAGCAGCAGGCGTGCGCAGGTGAAATAGACCAGGGCGAAGCCGATACTGATCGCCAGCACGAAGCGCGCCGGGCCATCCCTGCCGGTGGCGAGGATCAGGCCGGCAAAGAACACGCCGTAGGCGGCGATCATCGTGCCCCAGATCCATGCCGGAAACTCGGTTCCGGAATGTTCGCTGCTGCGCGGAGCCGCCTTGGCCGCCGTGGTTTGCGGCTGGTCCGTCTCGACCGACAGGGCTTCGGCACTGTCGCCGTGAACTTCGGCCGTGGTGCGGGGGTCAAGCATGGAGAGGTCCTTCCTGTCTGGACGGCAGGCGGCCGTCGCGGTGGATGTGGATTCCGCTAAGCAGGCTTTCGGCAATGGTCCGGGCCGCGCCGTGGATCATGTCCGGGGCGGCGGGATCGGTGGCCAGCTCGTCAAGCACCTCGCGGAACAGGCCCAGCCGGCGCTCGAACTCCGGTCGGTCGATGCCGGGGATGGCGACGTGCTTGAGCATCGGATTGCCCGAGAAACCCCCGCCGCCTCGCAGTACGGAGCCCCAGAAATCCTGCATGCGCGCCAGGTGAGCGGGCCAGTTCGCGATCCGGGCCTCGAAGATGGGGCCAAGCAGGGGATCAGAGCGAACCCGCGCGTAAAAGCGGTCGACCAGTAGCGCGATGAAGGCTTCGTCGATGCCCATTGCATCGGCGCGCGCGACCTTGGCCGCCCGCGCGGCTGTTGCCCGGGGGTGAGGATCTGTCATGGCTCGACTCGATAAGTGGTAAGTGACTTGCTTGTTATGCCTGGTTGCGACGCAAAGCAATATCTCATATGCAACTTTGATGCGGCTGAACCTCCACACCGATTATGCGCTGCGGCTGCTGATGTTCCTGGCGAGCAGCGGGCGGCAGGCTTCGGTCGACGAGATCGCGGGCGTGTTCGGCGTTTCGCGCCACCACCTTATGAAGGTCGCGCAGCAGCTTACCGCGCTGGGGCTGGTCGAGGCGCGGCGCGGGCGCGGTGGCGGGCTGCGGCTGGCCAGGCCCGCGCAGGAGATCGTGGTCGGGCAGGTAGTCCGCGCGCTCGAATCGACTTCGGGCTTCGTGGAGTGCTTCGATGTGGGGGCGAACCGCTGCCGGATCGCCGGCGCTTGCGGCCTGCAGGGCGCGCTGAATCACGCGCTGGGCGATTTTCTCGCCCGGCTCGACCGCTATACGCTGGCGGACCTGATGCCCGACCGCGCCCGTTTCGCGCGGCTGCTGGGGCTGGATGACCTTGCCGCGAAGGCCGGTACGCCAGCCTGACGGTCAGGCGACTGCCGCCGCAATCGCCAGCACCCGCCGGGCCTGGTCGAGGTGCAGCAGCTCGACCATCTTGCCATCCACCTTGATCGCGCCCTTGCCGGCGTTTTCTGGCAGGCCGAAGGCCGCGACCACGGCCTCGGCCCAGGCCACTTCCTCGGCGCTGGGGGAGAACACCGCGTTGCAGGGCGGGATCTGGTCAGGGTGGATCAGGGTCTTGCCGTCGAATCCGAATTCCAGGCCCTGCTGCGCCTCGGCGCGGAACGCGGCCAGATTGCGGAACTCGTTGCAGACCCCGTCGAACACGACGAGGCCATGGGCCCGGGCCGCGCAGACGGCGGCGGTCAGGATCGGCAGGAACGGCGTGCGCGCCGCCGTCAGCCGGGCGCGCATTTCCTTGGCGAGATCGTTGGTGCCCAGCACGAACCCCGCAAGCCGGGTGGAGCCGGCGCAGGCGGCCACCTCGTCCAGCCGGGGAACGACCGCGCAGGTCTCGATCATCACCCACAACCGGGTATGCACAGGCGCACTGGCCAGCGCGCGGTCATAAACGGCGATGTCCTGCGGGCCGTCGATCTTGGGAACCAGCACTGCTTCGGGACCGGCGGCGGCGATCGCGGCGAGATCATCCGCGCCCCATGCGGTCGACAGGGCATTGGCCCGCACCACCAGCTCGCGGCGTCCGAATCCGCCCTCTGCCACCGCAGCCACGGCCGCGGCGCGCGCCTCTGCCTTGGCTTCGGGGGCCACCGCGTCCTCAAGGTCGAGGATCACCACGTCGGCATCGAGCGTCCGGGCCTTGGCCAGCGCCTTGGGGTTCGACGCGGGCAGGTAGAGCGCGGAACGGCGCGGGCGCAGGGTCTCGGTCATCACGGGGTTTCCATTGCAGGCGGGTGGCAGTGCTTGCGGATTGAAGCGGCGCGGCGCGCTTGGCAAGCGGTCTGCCGCAAGAAGTTTTCGTTTCGGCGCCTGCTTCAAAAACTTTGTGGCTGTCCCTTGGGTCAATCTCTATCGAAATGGTCGAGATATTATCCCCGGGAGACGATTCGGTGCCGGACCTTTTGCACATCGACCTTTCGGCACTGCTGCCCTTCATCCTGGTCGGCTTTGCGGCGCAGCTGGTCGATGGCGCGCTGGGCATGGCCTTCGGGGTGATAACCAACACCCTGCTGGTCGGGTTCCTGGGGGTGCCGCCAGCCCAGGCTTCGCAGCGGGTCCACATCGTCGAATGCTTCACCACCGCGACGTCCGCGATCAGTCACCTGCTCCACGGCAATATCGACAAGGTGCTGTTCTTCCGCTTGCTGATCCCCGGGGTGATCGGCGGAGTGCTGGGGGCCTATGTCCTGTCCTCGATCGATGCGGCGGTGATGAAGCCCTTCGTGATGGTCTACCTCACCTCGATCGGGCTCTACATCCTGGTGCGCGGGCTGCTGTACCCGCCCAAGATCAAGGAGGCGAAGTTCATCGCCCCGCTGGGCCTGTTCGGCGGTTTCCTTGATGCGGCGGGCGGCGGCGGCTGGGGGCCGGTGGTGACTTCGAACCTGCTGATCCAGGGCGCCGATCCGCGCAAGGTGGTGGGCACGGTGAACTCGGTCGAGTTCTTCCTGACCCTGACCGTCTCGGCCACGTTCATCTGGCACCTGGGGATCGCGGACGTTGCCGGGGCCACGCTGGGCCTGCTGATCGGCGGCGTGATCGCCGCGCCGATCGGCGCCTGGGCGGCCAAGCACTTCAATCCCAAGACCATGTTGATCCTGGTCGGCGTGGTGCTCAGCCTGACCAGCGGCTACGGGGTGTGGAAGGCCTGGGGCTGACGCCAAGAGGGGAACCGCGATTGCCGTCGCGATTCCCCGGTTTCCTGCAGGTCAGCCGGCGATTCCCGCTGCCGCCAGCACGGCGAGCGTCAGCACGTCGGGCGCGATTGCCGTCATCGGCGCGATCTGCACCGGCTTTTCCATGCCCAGCAGCATCGGCCCGATCGTGGCGTTGCCGGCCAGTTCGCGCAGCAGCTTGGCCGAGATGTTGGCCGATTGCAGCCCCGGCATGACCAGCACGTTGGCCGGAGCCGACAGGCGGCTGAAGGGATAGTTCTTCATCACCGTCGGGTTCAGCGCGGCGTCGGGGGCCACTTCGCCTTCGTATTCGAAGCCGGGATTTTCGGCATCAAGGATCGCCACCGCTTCGCGGATCGGTTCCAGCCAGCGGCCCGCCGGGTTGCCGAAGGTCGAATAGGACAGGAAGGCAACGCGCGGTTCGTGGCCCAGACGGCGGGCGACGGCGGCGGTTTCCTTGGCGATTACCGCCAGGTCCTCGGCGCTGGGGCGTTCGTTCACGGTCGTGTCGGCCAGGAACACGGTGTAGTTCTTGCCGATCATCAGGTGGACGCCGAACGGCAGGTGGCCGGGCTTTGGTTCGATCACCTGGCGCACTTCGCGCATGGTCTGCGCGAAAGTGCGGGTCAGGCCGGTGACCATCGCATCGCCGACGCCCAGCTTGAGCAGGGCCGAAGCGAAGACGTTGCGGTCCTGATTGACCATGCGCCGCACGTCGCGTTCCAGGAAACCGCGCCGCTTGAGCTTTTCATAAAGCCGCTCGACCATTTCCGGCACGTGCTTCGAGACGGCGGAATTCTCGATCTCGAAGCTGTCGGGATTGCCGACGCCCAGCTCGATCAGCTTGGCGCGGACCGCATCGGTGCGGCCCACCAGCACCGGCTCGCCATAGCCGAAGTCGCGGTACTGGATCGCCGCGCGCAGCACGATCTCGTTCTCCGCTTCCGCGAAGATCACGCGCTTGGGGTTGGCCTTCACCGCGTCATAGACCTGGGTCAGGACCGAGGTGGTGGGATTGAGCCGCGCCTTCAGGCTGGTGCGATAGGCGTCGAAATCCTCGATCGGCTTCTGCGCCACGCCGGTCTCCATCGCCGCCCTGGCGACGGCGGAGGAGACGACTTCCATCAGGCGCGGATCGAACGGCGCGGGGATGATGTAGTCGGGGCCGAAGTGGTACTTGATGCCGTAGGCTGCAGCCACTTCATCCGGCACCTGCTCGCGCGCCAGCTGGGCGATGGCCCGCGCGGCGGCGATCTTCATTTCCTCGTTGATCGTGGTCGCCCGCACATCGAGCGCGCCCCGGAAGATGAAGGGGAAGCCCAGGACGTTGTTGACCTGGTTGGGATAATCCGACCGGCCGGTGGCGACGATCGCGTCGGGCCGCACCGCCTTGGCATCGGGCGGGGTGATTTCGGGATCCGGATTGGCCATGGCGAAGATGATCGGCCTGTCGGCCATCACCTCGACCATGTCTGGGGTCATCGCGCCGGCCGCCGAAAGGCCGAGGAAGATGTCGGCCCCGGCCAGCGCTTCCTTGAGGGTGCGCTTGTCCGAGTGGATCGCGTGGGCCGACTTGAACTGGTCCACGCCCTCGCGCCCGACGTAGATCACGCCCTTGGTGTCGCAGACCGTGACGTTCTCGTGCCGCACGCCCATCGACTTGATCAGCGCGGTGCAGGCCAGCGCCGAGGCGCCCGCGCCGTTGACCACCACCTTCACGTCCTCGAAATTGCGGCCCGTCAGGTAGCAGGCGTTGACCAGGCCGGCGGCGGCGATGATCGCGGTGCCGTGCTGGTCGTCGTGCATGACCGGGATTTTCATCCGCTCGCGCAGGGCCTGCTCGATCACGAAGCATTCGGGGGCCTTGATATCCTCAAGGTTGATGCCGCCAAAGCTCGGCTCCATCAGCGCGACCGCCTCGATGATCGCGTCGGGGTCTTCGGTGGCCAGTTCGATGTCGATCGAGTCGACATCGGCGAAGCGCTTGAACAGCACCGCCTTGCCTTCCATCACCGGCTTGGATGCCAGCGCGCCAAGGTTGCCCATGCCCAGGATCGCCGTGCCGTTGGAGATCACTGCGACGAGGTTGCCCTTGGCGGTATATTCGTAGGCGTCCGCCGGATTGTCGGCGATGGCCTGGACCGGGACGGCAACGCCGGGCGAATAGGCGAGGCTGAGATCGCGCTGGGTCGCCATCGGCTTCGAGGCGATGATCTCGATCTTACCGGGGCGGATGGTCTTGTGATAGAACAGCGCTTCGCGTTCGGTGAAGCGGACATTGCTTTCTTCGGTCACCGTCATCTCCTGAAATCGGCTTCGCCGTAACGAATGCAGCGGCTACGGGATAGGGGAAAGCTGCGTCTGGGCCCTTTTGCAAATCGTATTCATCGCGCTAACCCGGCGCTTATGTCCGCACCCGCCACTCCGATGATGGTCCAGTACCTCGCTCTCAAGGCGGAGGCGGAGGATTGCCTGCTGTTCTACCGCATGGGCGATTTCTTCGAACTGTTCTTCGACGATGCCCGCACGGCCGCGCAGATCCTCGACATTGCCCTTACCAGCCGGGGCGAGCACCTGGGCGTGCCGATCCCGATGTGCGGCGTGCCGGTGCATTCGGCGGAAGGCTATCTGGCGCGGCTGATCAAGGCCGGTTGCCGGGTCGCCATTGCCGAGCAGACCGAAACGCCCGAAGAAGCGAAGAAGCGCGGCGGATCGAAGGCACTGGTGGCGCGCGGGATCGTCCGCTTTGTCACGGCGGGCACCCTGACCGAGGAAGCCCTGCTTGAGCCGCGCCGGGCCAATGTGCTGGCGGCGGTCTGCGAAGTGCGCGGCAGCGTGGGAATTGCCGCCTGCGACATTTCGACCGGACGGATGGAGCTGGAACAGTGCGCGCTCGAACGGCTGGGCGCGGCGCTCGCCCGGCTGGGGGCGAGCGAAATCGTCGCGCCGGAGGGCTGGGAGCTTACCCCGCCCGAGACAATTGCCCGACCGCCGCGCGATTTCTCCAGCGATGGCGGCGAGGCGCGGCTGAAATCGGTCCACGGCGTCGCCACGCTTGACGGCTTTGGCCAGTTCGACCGGGCGATGCTGGCGGCGGCTGGCGGGCTGATCGCCTATCTCGACCATGTCGGGCGGGGACGTCTGCCACTGCTTCTGCCGCCTGTCGCCATCTCAGGCGAGTCGCGCCTCGCCATGGACGAGGCGACTCGGGCCAGCCTGGAAATCCTCTCCGCTAGCGGCGGCGGCGGGCGGCGTGGCAGCCTGATCGAAGCGGTGGATCGCTGCGTAACCGGGGCGGGCTCGCGCCTGCTGGCCGATGACCTCTCCGCGCCGCTGACCGATGCCGCGACGATCGAAGCGCGTCTCGCGCTGGTCCAGTGGCTGCTGGCCGATCCGCTGCTGCGCGGCGACCTGCGCACCGTGCTGCGCGCGCTGCCCGACATCGGGCGGGCGCTGGGCCGCGTGGTCGCGGGGCGCGGTTCCCCCCGCGATCTGGGGCAGTTGCGCGATGGCCTGACCGAGGCGCGCCGCATCCACGACCATCTTGCGCGCCGTGCCGACAAGCCCGCGCTGCTGGAGGAGCTGCTTCCCAGCCTGTCCGGCCACGGCGCGCTGACCGATCTTTATGCGCGCGCGCTGGTTGCGGCGCCGCCCACCGAGCGCGGGCAGGGCGGCTTCATTGCCGAGGGCTATGACCACGCGCTCGACGAGCTGCGCCGCATTTCCGGTGACGCCCGCCGCGCGATTGCCGCGCTGGAGGCCAAATACCGCGACCAGACGGGGATTGCCGCGCTCAAGATCCGTCACAATGGCGTGCTCGGCTACTTCGTAGAGGTGCCCGCGCGGCATGGCGACGTGCTGATGTCGCCCGACAGCGGCTTTACCCACCGCCAGACCATGGCTGGCGCGGTGCGCTTCAACGCGCTGGCGTTGCACGAGGAAGCGAGCCGCATCGCCGAGGCCGGCGGCCATGCCCTCGCTGCCGAGGAAGCCACTTCGAGGAACTGATCGCCGAAGCGGTCACGGCGCGCCACGCCATCGCCGCCACCGCCCAGGCGCTCGCGCGGATCGACGTTGCCGCAGGGCAGGCCGAACGCGCGGCAGAAGGCGGCTGGTGCCGCCCCGAAATCGCCGCCGAGCCGGTGCTGGAGATCGAGGGCGGGCGCCACCCGGTGGTCGAGGCGGCGCTGGCCGCCAAGGGCGAGCGCTTTGTTGCCAACGATTGCCGCCTGGCCCCGCAGGATCGGCTCTGGCTGGTCGGCGGACCGAACATGGGCGGCAAGTCGACCTTCCTGCGCCAGAACGCGCTGATCGTGCTGCTGGCCCAGGCGGGCGGCTTCGTGCCCGCAAGTCGCGCGCGGCTGGGGCTGGTCGACCGCCTGTTCAGCCGGGTTGGCGCATCCGACAATCTCGCGCGCGGACGCTCGACCTTCATGGTCGAGATGGTCGAAACCGCCGCGATCCTCGCCCAGGCGAGCGAGCGCAGCTTCGTGATCCTCGACGAGGTCGGGCGCGGCACGTCCACCTACGATGGCCTCGCGCTCGCCTGGGCGGTGGTCGAGGCAGTGCACGGGGTCAACCGCTGCCGCTGCCTGTTCGCGACGCACTATCACGAACTCGCCCGGCTGGCGGACAGCTGCGAGGCGCTGAGCCTCCACCACGTCCGCGCGCGCGAATGGAAGGGCGAACTGGTGCTGCTGCACGAACTGGCGCCGGGACCTGCGGAAAGCTCGTTCGGCCTGGCCGTGGCGAAGCTGGCTGGCGTCCCCGCGCCGGTCGTCGCGCGGGCGCGGGCGGTGCTGGAACGGCTGGAGAAGGGCCGAGCCGAAACCGGCGGTATCGCTGCGGGGCTGGGCGACCTGCCGTTGTTCGCCGCCGCCGCCGAGGCGCGGCAGGACAGCGTCGATGCCCTGCGCGCGCGGCTGTCCTCACTCGATATCGACGCGCTCTCCCCGCGCGAGGCGCTCGACCTGCTCTACGAGCTGAGGCGCGAGGCCGAAAACCTTCCTTAACCCCGGGGGACTACGTTTGCCGCCATGTTCGGCTTCGGACCCCGCCTGACCACCGTCTTCGCGAGTCGCTGGAAGGCGCTGCTGTGGTCGGCCGGCATTCTGCTGACGGCCTATTGCACCGTGCCCTCGGCAGAGGAGACCGCGCAGAAGGAGGCCGCCCATGCCGCTGCGGCCCATCCGGCCGCCGTGCACCACAAGTCGCCCTGGGCCAGGAACTGACCCCTAAAGGCGGTCCATTTCCGACACCGCGCGGGCAATGATCGCATCCTTGCTCCAGCGTTCCTCGGCGCGCCGCCGCGCTTCTGCCCCCAGCTTCGCGCGCAGCGCGGGATTGTCGGCCAGGCGGACGATCGAGGCGGCCAGCGCTGCGGCCTCGCCCGGGGGCGACAGGGCGCCGCACCCTTCGACTTCGGCGTAGAGCCCGGTTCCCGGCTCGGTCGTCGCGACCACGGGACGGGCGGATGCCAGCATGTTGGTCAGCTTGGACGGCAGCACCAGATCGGCCGCGCCGGCGATCTGGGGGAGCAGGTGGAGGTCCGCCATGGCCAGCATCGCCCCCATCCGCTCGGCCGGCTGGAGGTCGTGGAGCTGGATGTTGGTCAGGCCATCCGCCTGCGCTTCCAGCGCGGCGCGGTTTGGGCCTTCGCCGCAGATCACGAAGGCAATGTCCGTGCGATGCTCCAGCAGGCGCGCCGCCTCGACCAGGATCTCGATTCCCTGCTTGCGTGCGATGTTGCCCGAATAGAGCGCGACGAGGCGCTGCCCCAGCCCCCATTCGCGGCGGATCCGCTCCGCCCCGGCGGCGTCGGGGACGAAGCGTGCATCCGCCCAGTTGCGCAGTTCCACCACCCGTTCGCGGGCGATGCCCTTGTCCGCCAGCTTGGCGCACATCTGCGGGCTGATCGTGGAAACCCGGTCCCCCAGGCGCAGCAGCCGTGCCTCGACCCAGCGGGCGAGCCGCGCGGGCAGGCCCTGCGGCTTAAGCAGGCCGGTGGCGAGCGCGGCTTCGACTTCAAAATCCTGGACATGGATCCATAGCTGGCCGCCGGACAGCCGCGCCGCGATCCAGGCGGTGAACACGCCCAGCAGGGCAGGGGCGACGGTGATGACCAGCTGCGGCTGTCGTTCACGCGGGCGCAGCGCGCGGCCCAGCGCGGGGATCAGCGCAGAGAGCGCAAAGCTCGCAAGGTGGACGATCCGCCTTGCCCCGCCCGGATCGGCCGGGATGTAGTGCGGGCAGCGGGTGATGGCGATGCCGTTCTCGGTTGCTGTCCGCCACGCGCTGGCCGAATAGCCCGGATAGGGCCGCCACTGCGGGTAATAGGGCTGTCCGGCGATCACTTCCACCGCTGCGCCCTGCCCGGCCAGCGCCTCGGCCAGCCCCTGGGTATAGGGACCGATGCCGACCGGTTCGGGCGCGTAATTGAGCCCGATGATGAGGACGCGCCGATGCTTCATGCCGCCCCGTCGAACCAGCGGCTGAGCCGCGCCAGTTCGCGCGACTGGCGGCGCACGTCGGCGCGGGCAAGGTCGCCCGCGACCCGGCCAAGGCGGGAGAAGGCCCAGCCGAGCCGTCCGCCCTCGCTCTCCATTTCGCGCACTGCCGGGGCCTCGCCCTCGGCGCTTCGCGTGCCGCTGATGCGGGTTGCAAGACCGCGCCATCCGCCCTTGATCACGGTCGCGGCGAAGCCGGCCGTGGCGCAGGTGTCCGGTTCCTGGAACAGCAGCTGGACAGCGCCGTCCAACAGGTCCTCAGGCGGCGGCCCGGAATCGGCAGTGAAGTCCACCTCCACGCCTGCGCGGTTGCGCCGGGTCAGTTCCAGCACCAGCCGCGCCCCGTCGCGCCAACCCTCGGCTTTGCCCCGCTGCCAGAAGGCCGCCCAGTCGACCGGCTCCTTTCGCAGCAGGAAATCGATATCGGCCAGCACGCGCGGGCCGCAGTCGAAACGGTGGGCATAGGCGGCGTGGATGATCAGGTGGACCAGCATGTCCTCCGCGCCCGGATAGGAAACGCCGCCCAGTCGCACGGCGCGGGCGCGGATCGCGGTCTCGTCGGGCTCGGGGCTGAAATGGTCGAGCGCGCCGTGGGGATCGGCCATGCGGTGGTGCAGCTCGATCATCGCGCCGCGCGGACCGACCAGCGTGGGCAGGTGCTTTTCGAGCCGGATCATGTCGGCCAGCGGAATTTCCTCCGGGTAGGCCTGCACATAGCCCGACCGCTTGAGCAGGGCATAGCCTTCCAGCACCGTGTCCAGGTCGAGCAGCACGTCGAGATCGTACATCGGGCGCTGCGCCGGATCGGGGTAGGCATAGTGCGCCAGCCACGCGCCCTTCAGGGCCAGCGGCGCGAAACCCGCGCCTTCCAGCAGGGCGGTGCAGTCCTTCAGTTCGGCGGTCCGGGCCAGGGCCAGCATGGCCGATTCGCGATAGGCGGTGCGCCAGTTCGCGGCGATCCGCCCGGGAATTGCCGGATTGTCCTGGTGCTGGGCGTGGAGCAGCGGTTGCAGCCGGCGCAGCGCGGCCATCCGGTCGATCCAGTCCCAGTCGGCCTCGTCCAGCCCGGTCAGGTCCGGCTGGCGCATGGTTCCGAAAAGGTCGAGCAGAACCTGCCGCAGCGCACCGGGCGGCATGACGAAAGGCTCAGTCCCCGCGCTTGGGAACCGAGAAGCTCCCCGAGACGCGGCCGCCCGAAGTGGAGCCGACGCCGCTGGCCGAAGAGCCACCGCCGGCGCGCCCGTCGACACTGGCGACGCCGCTGTCGAGATCGATCACCAGCCGGCCGCCGTTCAGTGTGTCGCCGCCACGGCGCAGCGCGACATTGCCGGCCAGCGTGATGATCCGGCGGTCGAAATCGTAGATCGCCACGTCGCCGCGCGCGCTTTCGCCGCCGCGGTTGACCTGAACCCCGCCGGTCGCGTCGATCCGGTGGATCTGGAGCGAGCCTGCGTCGCTGAAGGCCACGGTGGTGCGTGCAGCCTGCAGCCGCAGCCCGCCCTGGCTGATGTCGACGTTGCCCGCCAGGACTACGCGGTTCTGACGGTCCTGCAGTTCGATATGGTCGGCGGCATAGCTGACCGGGGCGTCGCTGTTGTGGCCGGAAATAGCCTGGGCGCCGCTCTGGCTGATCGCCACGATCCCCAGAGTGCCGATGGCAAAGCCGCCGAGCAGCGAGCGCAGCGCGAGCGAGACAGTCGAACCCTGGGCCATCACGGCATCCTCAGTTTGCCGGGCGCCATCAGCAGCCGGGCGTTGCCATCGAGCGCGACCGTGCGCGCATCAAGGTCGGCCACTATCCGTTCGGCGCTGAAAGTGCCAGCGGGAATGGCCCCCGAAACCCCGCCGGAGCCGGTCACCCGGCGTCCCTTGAGGTCAATTTCCACATTGCGCGAGGTCATGCGATAGCCGTCGGCGGCGGTGAAGGTCACCGGCCCGGTCACGCTGACTTCCTCGGTGTCGTAGTCATAGGCCCCGCCCTTCGCGGAGAGCTGGGCCAGCCCGTCGCTCAGCAGGATCCGCGCGGCAAGGTTTTCCATCTTCACCACCGGCTCTTCGGACGAGGCCTGGACGGCGGATCCGGCGGTGACAGTGAAGGGCCGCCCCTCGTTATCGACGCCGCGGTACATTGCGTTCGACACGCGCAGCCGCTCGGTCACCACGGCAACCTTGGTGCGGTCGAGCAGGAAGCTGATCTCGTTCTTGGGAAACAGCGGCCCAACGATCATCGCCGCCGCGACCACGCCGACCATGCCCGGCAGCCACTTCGCCAGCAGCCGCACCCGCCGGTCGTGCGAGCCGCCGGGGGCTGCCCAGTGGCGGCGCTGGTCGCGGATCTTGTCGGCGGCTTCGGTCATGGCTCGATCAGACCCGCACCATCACGCTTCGTGGCTGAAGATGTCCTTGTCGGCCCAGCCGGCAAGGTCCAGCCGCGCGCGGTGCGGCAGATAGTCGAACGCGGCCTGCGCCGCCTCGGTCCGGTGTTCGCGGGCCAGCCGGGTGACCAGGATCGTGTGCATCGCGTGGAGATAGCGCACGTCGGAGGCGGCATATTCGCGCTGCGCCTCGGTCAGTTCGGGGGCGCCCCAATCGCTCGATTGCTGCTGCTTGGACACCTCCTTGCCCAGCAGTTCGCGCACCAGATCCTTCAGGCCGTGCCGGTCGGTATAGGTGCGGGTCAGCTTGCTGGCGATCTTGGTGCAGAACACCGGCGCGGCGGTGACGCCCAGGTAATGCTCGATCGCGGCCAGGTCGAAGCGCGCGAAATGGTAGAGTTTCACCCGCTCCGGATCGGCCAATACGGCCTTGAGGTTCGGCGCGTCATAGGCCGATCCCGGTGCGAAGCGGACGAGGTGCTCGTCCCCCCTGCCATCGGAAATCTGCAGCAGGCACAGCCGGTCGCGCGGGGTGATCAGTCCCATGGTTTCGGTATCGACCGCAACCGGCCCGGGCGCGAGCACGCCTTCGGGGAGATCTTCTTCGTGGAGATAGACAGCCATATGACCAAAGTGCTTAGGCCGATCCGGGCACGGTGGAAAGCCCCGCAATGACGGAGAAAGCACCCTTGGCAGGCAGCGATGCGGTTCCCGAAAGCTGGCGCGAGGTACTGGACCCCGTGCTCGCCAGCGCAAAGTCGCGTGCGCTGGGTGGTTTCCTGACCGCCGAGGAGGCCGCCGGAAAACGCATCTACCCGCCGCGCGGCACCCGTCTCGCCGCGCTGGACCTGACCCCGCTCGACGCGGTCAAAGTCGTGATCCTCGGCCAGGACCCCTACCACGGGACCGGGCAGGCGCACGGCCTGTCGTTCTCGGTGCAGGATGGGGTGAAAGTGCCCCCCAGCCTGGTCAACATCTACAAGGAACTGGAAAGCGACCTTGGCCTGCCGCGCCCGGCGCACGGCAACCTCACGAACTGGGCGCGGCAGGGAGTGCTGCTGCTCAACGCCGCGCTGACAGTGGAGGATGGCAAGCCCGCCTCGCATCAGGGTAAGGGCTGGGAAGAGATCACCGATGCCGTGGTCGCCGCCGTCGCCGCCCGCGCGGAGCCGTGCGTCTTCATGCTGTGGGGCAGCCATGCCCGCAAGAAGGCGGCGAGCGTGTCGGGGCTGGGCGCGGGCACCCATCACCTGGTCCTCACCGCCCCGCATCCCAGCCCGCTGTCGGCCCACACCGGCTGGTTCGGCTGCCGCCACTTCAGCAAGGCCAACGCCTTCCTCGAAGCGCAGGGGCGCGGCGCGGTCGACTGGCGGCTCTAGGCTATTCCCAGACCGAGTGTCGGTCGACCGGACGCTGGAACCCGGCGGCGAACGAGCGCGCGCGGGCGCGCAGCAGGATCAGGCGGCCCTCCGCCGAGCGGGTGAAGACCAGCCGGGCCGAGCCGACCCGCGCCCGCCATTCGCGGTGGAACGCTTCGGCTGAGGCCTTCTGCCGCCCGATCGCCTCGGGTACGGCGTGGTAATCGGCGCGGCGGTGCAGGCCCAGCCATGAGCGGCGCACCAGCAGATAGCGCGGGTTGCGCACCGGGCCGAGCGCTTCTGCCAGGGCCTCGAGCACGACGCGTTCCCCGGCGCGGGGCAGGCCTTCGACCAGCACGTCGATCCGGCCCGAGGCGGTGCGCCGCGTCACGACCTGCCCCTGCCAAGCCTGGAAGCTGTCGAGCGCGCCAGCGGCTACCAGTCCGGCGATCACCGCTTCCGCGACTTGCCTGACGCTGGTTTCGAGCGAGCCGCTGCGCCACAGCAGGCGCAGGCTCAGGAGCAGCTTCGGCAGGCTGGCGAGCGCCGCCGCGCCTGCCACGGCCATGCCGATCATGCCGGGCGTGGCGAGACCCGGAAGATTGCGCAGTTCTGCCAACCCCGCGAAGGCCCCGCCCGAAAGCCCGCTGGCCACCAGCCAGCCCAGCGTATCGCTCCACGCCAGCCGGTAAGGGGCATGGCGGGGCGAGGCTGCCTCGCGCACCCGCGCCCGGGGAGCGGCATTGCCCAGCGATTCCTGCCAGCGCCGGGCAATCGCCGCCCGGTCGGCGGCGAGGGCGAGGGTGCGCGCATTGCAACCCTCCAGCCCCTCGGCTTCCCACAGGCCAAGCCGCTCGATCCCGCCGGATATCAGCGGCGGGCCGTGGTTGGCGATGCCCTCGAAGGCGCGGAAGCGGCGGGTCAGCAGGGCCCAGTCCGAACCGGGCTCGTCCCCGCTATCGAGCGCGCCCCAGTCCAGCCGCTCCGCCAGCTCTGCCAGCGGGCCGGGAGGCGGGGCTTCGACCGCCGCGAGATGCCAGATGTTCGCGACTTTGCCGGGATCGGCCGGATCGAGCCGGATCGCCCGCCCGCGCATCTGGTTGGACAGCATGAAGGCCGCCGAATTGCTGGCCAGCACCAGACTGTTGACCGCCGGGGCGTCCCAGCCCTCGCCCAGCAGGGCCTGCGTGCCGACCAGCACGCGGACGGTGCCGGCGGCAAACTGCGCGGTGACCAGCGCGACCAATGCTTCGCCCGCCCTGCCGCTTGCCTCTACCCGCGCATGGCCAGGGCAGCCGGGCAGCGGCACGAACCGCAGGCTTTCCGGTGCGATCCCCAGGTCTGCCGCCTGGGCGTGCAGGTCCGCCTCCACCGCCAGCGGCAGGATCACCAGCGTTCCGGTCAGGATGGCAAGCGGCTGCTCCCCGCCCAGCGCGCGGCGCAGTGTTTCGAAGATCGGCACGACCCCCAACCGCGATGGGCGGTAATTCTCACTTGGCGCGCGCGGCAGTTCGTCGGCGCGGACGTGATCGGACAGGACGAGCAGGCGCAGGCGCCCGCCCAAAGCCTCCGCCTCGGCCCGTGCGATGGCGGCGATCGAATCGAGCTTGGCAAGGCTACCTGCCATGGCCTGGAACAGGTGGCGGCTTTCGCCCAGCTTCACCCGGCGCCCTTCGATCAGGCCCGCCTCGCTCAGCCGGGCGCGCAGGGCGCGGGTCCGCTCGGGGCCGATGGCCATCGCCTCGGCATGGGTGAACATCCAGCCGTTCAGCAGCACTTCCAGCCACCAGGGCGAGAGGTCCGGCACGTCCGCCCGTCCCACCCCCAGCAGGCGGAGCGGGGCGGAGGGGATTGGCCGCCCTGCCGCAGCCAGCAGGATCAGCGTGGCGGTAAGCAGTTCGGGCGATTCCAGCACCGCCTCGACATGATCGCCCGGCGCGGTCAGCCAGGGATGAGCGGACAGGTGATCGAGCAGGAGCGCGTCCTGCTTCAGCTCGGCGATCAACCCGGCGATCCCCGCGCGCCGCGCATCGAGCAGGTTCAAGGCATCCTCATCGGGCGGGGCGAGCAGGACGTGGTCCTGGTGGGGAGCCAGATCGCCAGCGCGCACCAGTTCCGGCGCGCCGATCTCAAGGTCGATCGGGCCGCACATCGCTTCGTAGCGGGCCCATTCCGCGCCGGGGGCGTCATAGGGCGGGGTGGCCGTCAGCGCGACGATATGCGCGCCCGCCAGCGCACCGGACAGCGCCTGCAGCGCGGACCACCATTCGCGCCGCAGGTGGTGCGCCTCGTCCAGCACCAGCGTGACCGGGCCAGCCGCATCGAGAGCCGCGACCAGCGCGGCGAAGCGCGTGCCGTCCGCTTCTGCCCAGTGGACGTGGAGTGCCTGATAGGTGGCGCAGGTCAGGTCTGCCGGTGCGGCGAGGTCATGCGAGCATTCGTGCGGGGCTGGCGGCTGGTCCAGGAACAGCGGCACCAGCCGAGCGCTCCACTGGTCGCGGATCGTGCGGGTGGGGGCGAGGACCAGCGCGGGGCGGCCGATCCGGCGCACCAGTTCCAGCCCAAGCACCGTCTTGCCCGATCCCGGCGCGGCGACCACGTGGATCCGCTGGTCGGCGGCGTGCTGCGCGAATTCGTCCAGCACGCGTTGCTGATAGTCCCGCCACGCGCCCGAAAAGCGCATCCGCCCCAGCAGCGCGGGCGGCGGGGCCTCGCTCACCGCGCCAGACCCAGCAGCGCCTCGGCCAGCATGGCGCCGAGGTTCGGACCTTGCTCAGGATAGAGATAGGGTTCGATCAGTTCGGCTTCGATCACGGCCAGTGCGCCGCCGGGCAGGCGCACCATGTCGATCCGGGCGTAGACCGGGGCTTGCTCGAACGGCAGCATGGCCAGCACGGCTTCGGCGGCCTGCCGGTCGGCCGGTGCCGGATCGAGCGCGCTTTCGCGCCCGCCATAGAGCGACTGGATGCGGTAGTCGCCCGGTGCGGCGCGCTTGACCAGGGCATGGCTCAGCGCGCCGGCGATGAAGATGAAACTCAGCTCGCCCTCGGTCTGGATCGAAGGCAGGAACGGCTGGATCAGCGCCGGCTGGTCCATTCGCCACCCTGCCGGGGTTGCGCCCTTGGCAAAGCATTCCTGGCCGATGCCTCCGGCCCCCACGCGCCGCTTCACCACCACCTGGTCGCAGCCGAAATGGGCGAAGGCAGCTTCCACGACGGCCGCATCGGGCGCTTCGGGCCACAGTGTCGGGATGGTCGCGGCGCCGCGCTGCGCCAGCTCGCGCAGATAGAGCTTGTCGGCATTCCAGCGCACCACTTCGCGCGGATTGGCAACGATCACTCCGGCGGACTCAAGCTCGCCAAGCCTGGCGAGGAACTCGTCCTTCGACTCGATGTAATCCCAGGGCGTGCCGAGCAGCGCGACGTCGAATGTCCGCAGCTCGGCCAGCGGTGCGCGCCAGTCGATCGCTTGCACTTCGGCGCGTCCGGCCAGACCCCGGACCAGCGCGGTGAACTGGAGATCGTGTTCGAAGGCATCGGCGCGGCGGGCGGGCGAACCGGGCAAGGTTTCGGGGCAGGCAAGGAAGGCGATGCGCAATGGATGCTCCGGGGGGGCTCAGGGTTTTGACAGGTCAGGCGATCCTTGCCATGATCCCGTGCATGAGGCGTATTTCCACTTCCATGCGGCTGCGCAATCACGCGAGTCAATTGCCCGTGGGCCGCTAGCCCCGGGTCGCGACGCATTCATCCCCGCCGCCCGGGGCAAAGATCACCTCACATCCGTTTCCCACCGCGCCAGCGGCGCCGATGCCGCGCATGGAGCATGACCAATGCCTGATACCATTAGCCGTCCCGCCGCCCTCGCCAGCAAGCGCAAGGCCGCCCGTCCGCCGATCCAGATGCGCGAAAGCGATGCCGATCGCCTGTCCGAACTGGCGATGCGGATCGAAGCGAACCAGCCGCAACTGGCGGCCATGCTCACTGCCGAAATCGACCGCGCGCGGATCGTGGCCGATGCCCGCCTGCCGAAATCGGTGGTCGCCATGGGCTCGACCGTCCGCTTTGCCGACGACACTGCCGGGACCGAGCGCACCGTGCAGCTCGTCTATCCCCACCAGGCCGATATCGAGGCGGGCCGCCTCTCGATCCTGACCCCGGTCGGGGCGGGCCTGATCGGGTTGGGCGAGGGGCAGTCGATCAAGTGGCGCGATCGCGGTGAGCATGAGCGCGTGCTGCGCGTGGTTGAGGTCATGCCCCCGCAGGATTGAGGGCCCCTCAACGAAATCGCCCTCCCCAGCGGGGGAGGGCGACTTCATTCACGGAGAGGGCTGCAGGATCAGCGCGGCAGCTGGCTTGATCCCATCAGCATCTCGTCGACCGCGCGGGCGGCTTGGCGGCCTTCGCGGATCGCCCAGACGACCAGGCTCTGGCCCCGGCGCATGTCGCCGCAGGCGAAGATCTTGGGATCGCTGGTGCGATAGTCGATCACGTTGGCGGCAATGTTGCCGCGTGCGTCGAGCGCTACGCCGGCCTGGTCGAGCAAGCCCTGCTTCTTCGGACCGAGGAAGCCCATGGCCAGCAGGATCAGGTCTGCCTTCAGCGTGAATTCGCTGCCAGCGACTTCCTGCATCTTGCCGCCGACCCATTCGACGCGGACGCAGTCGAGCCCGGTGACCAGCCCGTCCTTGCCGGTGACGCGCTTGGTCAGGATCGCCCAGTCACGCTCGCACCCTTCCTCGTGGCTGGTCGAGGTGCGCAGCTTCATCGGCCAGTCGGGCCAGGTCAGCGCCTTGTCTTCCTTGGTGGGGGGCTTGGGCATGATCTCGATCTGGGTGACCGAGGCCGCACCCTGGCGGATCGAGGTGCCGACGCAGTCGCTGCCGGTGTCACCGCCGCCGATCACCACGACGTGCTTGCCGGTGGCGGTCAGCGAACCGCGCGGCGCGGCGCGGATTTCATCATCGCCCGCGTTGCGCTTGTTCTGCTGGGTCAGGAACTCCATCGCGAAGCGCACGCCCGGAAGTTCGAAGCCGGGGATCTCCAGCGGGCGCGGATCTTCCGCACCGCCCGACAACACCACCGCGTCGAAGTTTTCCTTCAGCGAGGCAACCGAAATGGTTACGCCGATCTCCGTCGAGGTGCGGAATTGGACGCCTTCGGCCTCCATCTGCACGATCCGGCGGTTGATCAGGTGCTTTTCCAGCTTGAAGTCGGGAATGCCGTAGCGCAGCAGGCCGCCGACGCGGTCAGCCTTCTCGAACAGGGTCACCGAATGGCCCGCGCGGGCCAGCTGCTGGGCCGCCGCCATGCCCGCCGGGCCGGAGCCGACCACGGCGACCGACTTGCCGGTGCGCACCGCGGGCACCTGCGGCACAATCCAGCCCTGTTCCCAGCCCTTGTCGACTATTGCGCATTCGATCGACTTGATCGTCACCGGCTGGTCGGTGATGTTCAGCGTGCAGCTTGCCTCGCAGGGCGCGGGGCAGATGCGGCCGGTGAACTCGGGGAAGTTGTTGGTCGAGTGCAGCACTTCCAGCGCCGACTGCCAGTCGCCTTCGTAGACCAGGTGGTTCCAGTCCGGGATGATGTTGTTCACCGGACAGCCGTTGTGACAATAGGGAATGCCGCAATTCATGCAGCGCGAGGCCTGCGCCTTCAGCGCTGGTTCCGCGTGCGGGATCACGAATTCGTTGTAGTGCTTCACCCGTTCGCCGGCGTCCGCATAGGTGCGGTCCTGGCGGTCGAGCTCGAGAAAGCCGGTTTCCTTGCCCATCGTTCTGACCCTTATTCCGCGGCCACCGAGGCGGCTTCCTGCCGCTCGGCCTCGAGTTGCTTGAGCGCCTTCGCATAGTCGCGCGGCATCACCTTGACGAACTTGCCCACCGAGCCGGCCCAGTCATCGAGCAGGGCACGAGCCCGCGCCGAGCCGGTGTGGAGGTGGTGGCGTTCGAGGAGGATGCGCAGGCGTTCACCGTCATGGCGCAGCATATCGCCCATGCCGGCGTCGCTGACGCTGACCGTGCGCTGCTGCGGACGGCCCGTACCGTCCTCTTCGTCGCGCTCCGGCGAAACCGGCAGCAGGTCGACCTGCGCCGGGTTGCACAGCGCGGCGAAGGTGCCGTCGGGATCGTAGACATAGGCGATACCGCCCGACATGCCCGCCGCGAAGTTGCGCCCGGTCTTGCCGAGCACCGCTACGACGCCGCCGGTCATGTATTCGCAGCCATGGTCGCCGCAGCCTTCGACCACCGCGACGGCGCCCGAATTGCGCACCGCGAAGCGTTCGCCCGCCACGCCGTTGA
>Ga0116141_10000257_pt1 | contig 39220 bp, 48 predicted proteins | sample AD_UKC097_MetaG_FD_89744 | JGI IMG/M metagenome (GOLD analysis project Ga0116141, IMG submission 89744) | Active sludge microbial communities of municipal wastewater-treating anaerobic digesters from USA - AD_UKC097_MetaG | ecosystem: Engineered > Bioreactor > Anaerobic > Digestate | place: USA...
AAACTTCAGCCAACCTGTCTTTGGCAACAATCAAAACCTCTTCCTCTTCTCCCCTGTTTTGGGCTTCGTCTTTGGCTTTGGGTCTTTGGCTTTTGACTTGGCAATAAACAATCTCTTTATTTATCGCCAAGGCCACATTCCCAGGCAAAGTCCAAGGGGTTGTTGTCCAGGCCAAAAGATAAGTTCCCGGCTCGTCCACCAACTCAAATTTAACCGTGACCGAAATATCGGTCACGTCCTTGTAGCCTTGAGTCACTTCAAAATTTGAAAGGGTTGTCTCACAACGCGGACAAATGTGCATCGACTTATAACCTTCATAGATTAAACCGCGATCGTAAAGCGTTTTAAAAACCCACCAAACCGTTTCAGTATATGTTGAGTCCATTGTGCGATAGTCATCCTCCATATCAACGAAACGGCCCATTCGTGGCACGATTCTCTTCCACTCATCGGCATAACGGAGTACGCTTTCGCGCGCCTTTTCATTAAAGCCGTCTATGCCAAAATCTTCAATGTCTTTTTTATTTTTCAAACCAAGCTCTTTTTCCACCAAATTCTCAACGGGCAAACCGTGGCAATCCCAACCCCATCGACGACGAACATGAAAACCTTTCATTGTTTTAAAGCGCGGAATGACATCCTTCATGGTCCCGGCCAACAAATGTCCATAGTGAGGCAAGCCAGTCGCAAAAGGTGGCCCATCGTAAAATACAAATTCACCCTTTGGTGAATCTTTGGTCAAAGATTTTTCAAAAATTTGATTCTCTCGCCAAAAAGCCAAGACTTCCTCCTCCCGTTTGGCAACGTCAGATTTTTGAGACTCTTCATTTTCAGTTAACATTTCCTTAATTTACCGCAAAAATGGCTTTATATCAACCAACCATAAGGCAGAATGACGTTCTGCCCAAACCCCACCCTCATAATTCACAAACTCTGAACAATTCGCCCAGTCGCAACCAGGTTAGCCGTTCAAGCCTTTCTCAAGACAAATTTGGAACCTTTTACATTTCCTCCAAGACCGGGATGCCAAGCAAAGTCAGCCCGGACTTGAGCGTTTGTGCCACCGCCCTGGTCAGAACCAGGCGATAAGCTTCGTTTTCACTGCCAATGATTTTGTTCTTGGCATAATAAGAGTTAAAACTTGACGCCAAATTCACCAAGTAAGTAACAATGTGTTGAGGCGCCAATTCCTGGAAAGACCTCTCCACCACCGCCGGCAATTTAATGAGTAATTTTTCTATCACCATCGGTTCTTCGCCTTGAGTAAAATCAACGATTTCTTTATCCGCTTTAGCCAAAACCGATTTGGCTCGAGTGTAAGCATATTGTAAATATGGCCCAGAGTCTCCTTCTAAGGATAGCGATCTGTCAAAATCAAAAACGATGTCCCGCCCCGGCGATTGTTTAAGGATGGAAAACTTAATCGCGCCAATTGCCACCTTTTCCGCAATCTCTTCCTTTTTTTCTACCGGCAGTTCACGTTCACTTGTTTTTTCCAAAACCCTCTTCTTAACTTCTTCAATCAAAGAGACAGCCGTGATGACTTCACCAGTGCGCGAAGACATCTTGCCAGTTGGCAAACGCAACATCCCATGAGCTACGTGCCTTGCCTTGGCCGCCAATTCCGGCTCTAACAAATCAAGAGCTTTCAGCATAACTCTGAAATAATCAAGCACTTCATTGCCAGTTACCAAAACCGAAAGGTCATACGGATATCTTTCAAATTTAAGTTTGGCCAAACCAAGGTCTTTTGCTTCATAAGTCGACAACCCAAGCGAATTGACAAAAACCCGAGTGTGCATGGACTCATCAAATTTCTCGCCTCGAAAAACAATCGCCCCATCACTTTTTTCAAAAATACCTTTAGACAAGCCAACCTCCACCATCTTTTTGCCAATTTTTTCTGTCTCGCTCTCAAAAAAGTAAAAGTCAAAACTGGTCCCCAAACGTTTGTAAATTTCCGCAAAATATTCAAGCGAAGCCTGCCGGCCCAAATCATAAACCTGGTTCGTTTTATCATTCGTCCGTCCATAGACCTGGCGATTAATATCATTAATTTCCTTTTTTGTTTCCTCATCAGTCTCGTAAGCCTTGGATCCCGCTACGTAAAACTTGCCCCAATCGTGAATGTCCAAATTTTCTTTTTTCTCCGCTTGAAAATAACCCCAAATTGTTTTGGCAACGTGTAAACCAACATCACCCTGGTAGCAAGCTCGTTTTGTTTCAGCTCCGTTTGCCTCGATTATTCTTGATAAGGCTTCGCCGATTGAGTTACTCATCAAGTGGCCAATGTGAAACTCTTTAAACGGATTGGGGTCGGTATATTCCACCACCACTTTTCGCCCGCTCAATGTTTGGTTGCGACCATAGTTGTCTCCGGTCTTTAAAATCGCTCGCAGACTTTCTGCAAAAAATTTCTCTGATAAATAAAAATTTACAAAGCCCCCTCCCGCCACTTGGACATCTTTGATGTTCGGATTGTTATTAAGACGAATTTGTTCGGCAATTTTTTCAGCCAGGTCTTTTGGGTTTAACCCCGCTGTCTTTGCCACCACCATTGCCACGTTGGTGGAATAATCGCCAAATTTAAAGTCAGCCGGCTGTTCCAAGTTGGTATCCAAACCGGGGAATCCCACTTCCAGCGCCATCAACGCTTTTTCTATCTCCCTTTTTAACTCCTTCCTAATCATTTTTATATTATATAGCATTAGCCCTCTATCCCCCCAACGCGCTCGTTACTGTTATTTGCCCGTGCTACCAAAGCCCCCTTCGCCGCGGCTTGTGTCTGACAGTTCATCAACCTCAATTAATTCCGGCGATTCAATTCTTTGAATTAACATCTGTGCCACTTTATCATGTTTTTTTATGCTATAAATTTCCTTTGATAAATTAGTAACGACAATCTGAAGTTCACCCCGATAGCCGGCGTCCAAAACACCGGCCATTGTCTTGAGGCCATGATTGGCCGCCAGACCGCTCTTGTCCCAAATTAAACCAACATAACCAACTGGCAGTTCTAAAGCAATGCCAGTTTTGACTCGTACCACCTCTCCCGGTTTAATCTCTGTTTCGGCCAAAGCAAAAAAATCCATTCCCGCGTCTCCCGGATGGGCATAGATTGGCAATTTGGCTTCAGGGTTTAATTTTTTAATCTTGATAATCATAATGTTTTGGTCGCCGACAGGATAAATTTTTTCGTTTAATTCTAGCTTGTCCGCATATCCGTATATTAATGTCGTGATAAAATTTTGTCTATTTTTTCAGCAATCTTCACCATATCCTTTTCCGTTTTGCCACGAGTGGTTTCCGGCGCGGTGCCCAAACGCAAACCAGACGGGTCAAATGGCGACCGAGCATCAAACGGAATAGTATTTTTGTTCACAATGATTCCTTCTTTTTCTAACAGAAGACTCGCCTCTTTGCCGGCCAGTCGCCCGCCAGTGGAAGCAACAACGTCCACTAACAACAAATGATTGTCTGTCCCGCCGGAAACAATTCGCCAACCTTTTTTTTGCAATTCTTTGGCCAAAACTTTGGCATTTTTAACCACTTGCTTAGCATATTTTTTAAACTCCGGTTTCATTGCCTCCGCCAAGGCCACCGCGGTAGCCGCGATTTGATTGAGGTGAGGCCCACCTTGTAAACCAGGGAAGGCCGCTCTGTCTATTTTTTTATCCAGTTCACGTTCGTCAATTCGCGAAAAAATCAAACCGGCCCTCGGTCCGCGCAAAGTTTTGTGGGTAGTCGTTGTGACAATATCAGCATAAAGAAACGGTGACGGATGAACACCGGCCGCCACCAACCCGGCAATGTGCGCCATATCCACCATCAGTAAGGCGCCGCAACCATCCGCAATTTCGCGAAATTTTTTAAAATCTATAATCCGTGGATAAGCTGTAAAACCAGCCACGATAATGTTTGGTTTTTCTTTTTGGGCTAGTTTTTTTATCGCCTCATAATCAAGCTGTTCCGTTTTTGAGTCCACACCATAAGGCACCTGTTGCCAAACTTTACCGGTGACCGAAACTTTGTGGCCATGAGTTAAGTGCCCTCCTTGGTCAAGCGCCATTCCCATAATTTTCCCACCCTGAGGCACCAAAGCCAGGTACACCGCCAGATTCGCCGGCGAACCGGATAAGGGCTGAACATTGACTGCCCACTTTTTTGAACTTAATTTAAAAAGTTTTAAGGCCCTTGACCGACACAATTCTTCAACTTGGTCTGTAATTTGATTTCCGCCATAGTAACGCTTGCCCGGATAGCCTTCGGCGTATTTATTGACTAACACTGAACCAAGCGCCGTCAAAACATCTTTGGACACATAGTTTTCGGAAGCAATTAGATTAACCACCTTTTTTTGTCGTCCAGCTTCAGCCTTGAGCAGTTTTTCAATTTGTTTGTCTTTCATAATATGTTACGAATTGCAATTATAACCGCATCTTATAATTCATATAGCGATGAATATCGCCGGCTAATTTAATTCTTTCCTCTCTGCTTCCAGAAATGACAAAGACTTCCAGAGGACGAGTTTTGTTAATAAGCAAAAGAGTCTTTATAAAGTAGCGGTTTATTTTATCTATATAATTAACATCGACATCCCGCAAATTGTCGCTTACCAGTTTTATGGAAGCCGCGGTTGGAATCAAGATGACCCCGTCCAAAAAATCAAGATGTCGCATAACCAGATCAAAGGTTTCATTTAGAAATTCCAAACTAGCCTCCCCTTTGTCATACAGAGCCAAAGAATAAATATAGTTATCAATAACTGATCGATCAAATAAAATATTTGACTGTTTATTTTCAGAAATTTGTTTATATAAAAAATCTCTAATAATCTTTTGATTTTTTTCAGTACTTTTCTGATTAATAGAGAGCTTCCTCTTAGAAATTACATCACGGTAAGTTTTTTGAGGTGTTTTGTAATTGGGAAAGGCTTTTATGAAGTCTTTTATAAAAGTTGACTTCCCTGTGTTTTGTGGACCGATAACGGCTAAGCGCATATGTTTTATTTTCTCTTATTTTTAAAAAACCTCTTATATCTTAGCAAATTTACAATAGTGACCAAAACCCTCAACAAAAAATGGGGGCTTTTTACAAACCCAGGCACAGAAAAACCCCCTTTTTGTGGCAAGTTGGGGGTTTCCGGGCAAGCTATTTATTTTACTTCAATTCCCATAGAATAGGCCGTGCCCTCAATCATACGGGCAGCGGCATCTAGGTTGGAGGCCTTCAAATCAGACATTTTTTGCTCAGCAATCTCCTTAACCTGCGCCTTGGTAACCGTGCCGGCGCGGCTAACCAAATTCTTGCCAGAACCTTTAGAAACTCCGGCCGCTTTCATTAAAAGGTTGGCAGCTGGTGGCGTTTTTAGAATAAAATCATAACTTTTATCGTTATAAACGCTAATTTCCACCGGAATTACCATACCTCCCATTTGCGCCGTGGCCGCGTTAAACTTTGTGACAAAATCACCAATATTAATACCCGCTTGACCCAAAACCGGGCCAACTGGCGGCGCCGGGGTTGCTTTCCCGGCTGGGATTTGCAACTTTATTTTCTTTTCTACTTTTTTTGCCATGATACAAATAATCCTAACCTATAAATAGCCATTTGTAAATAAGAGCAAGTTAAAAGAATTTATAGACGCCTTCGATGCGTTATATTCTTTTAACTTGCAAAAAATCAAGTTCAACAGGGGTCTCGCGCCCAAACATAGAGACCAAGACTTTGACCTTGCCTCGTTCTTCGTCTATGTCGGAGACTTTGCCTTCAAACTCCTTAAAGGGACCGTCCACGATTTGAACTGCCTCGCCTTTCACTAGCTCAATCTTATGTTTGATTGAGTCGCTTTCCATTCGCGAGAAGAGTTCTTTGATTTCCCCTTCATCCAACGGCACCGGAATAACACCCGAACCAATAAAACCGGTCACCCGCGGCGTGTTACGCACAACATACCAAGAATCATCAGTTACCACCATGTCTACCAAGACATAGCCAGGATAGATTTTCTCTTCCACCTCAACTCGTTTGCCCCCTTTGATTTTGACCTTTTTCTCAGTCGGCACGATAACACTAAAAATCTTGTCCTCCATGCCGAGCGACTCAATGCGTTGTTTCAGATTACGCGCTACGGCGTTTTCGTAACCTGAATAAGTATGAATGGCATACCAATTTCTGCCTTGTTCAAGTTCTTGTCTAGCCATAATTAAAAATTAAAGATTAAAATGTAAAATATTATTAAGAAAGAAGAAAGCGAAGAATGTATTGATAAATTAAGTCAAAGACACCCAATAGAGCCGACGTAAAGACCGCGACGCCGATAACAATCGCTGTAAAGTTGATTGTCTGTTTTTTGGTCGGCCAACTGACGTGTCTCATTTCGCTTTTTGTATCCTTGATGTAATTGGTTAGTTTAGACATATTTTTTAAATTAGGTTATCTATATTTTAGCTTATTTTCTTGTATTTAAAAATGCCCCGCAGGGCTTTATTAGATAATAGCCCAAAAGGTGTCGGGAGTCAACCCTAACGCAGAAAGATAGGACAAAGCAAGATACGCGACCCTACTGCCCAGAATCCGCCGGGACCGAGCCAAGCGTTACCGGCAAAATTATTTCCCGGTCATCTCGCCAGATTTTGAGGTGAACAGTCTCCCCCACTTTTTTGTCGCGAATCAAGCGCGCCAGAGTGTTGGACTCGTCAATTTTCCGCTCATTAAGTTCCAAAATAATATCGCCGTCTTTTATACCGGCCTTGTCCGCTGGCGAGCCGGCGACCACCGCTGACTCGCCGCTGTTATCGGAGACCACTACCCCATAGTCAAAAGGAATACCCAAGTCCTCAGCTGTCTCCGGCATCAATTGCACGTATTGCACGCCTAAAAATGGTCTTTCAATTTGACCTGTTTTTTTGACCGACTCAATAATTGGCTTCACGATATTAATTGGCAAAGAGAACGCGATATTTTCTGAATCAATAGCGGTGGCCACATTCACCCCAACTACTTCCCCGCGCAAATTGAGAAGCGGTCCACCCGAGTTGCCCAAGTTGATGGCCGCGTCCGTTTGGATTACCTCATCCAAAAACTCTAGTTGGCCGGCGCCACCAGCGGCAAAAATAGAACGCGACAAACCGGACACGATCCCGGTGGAAACCGTGTCACGAAATTCCCCCAGTGCGTTACCAATCGCAATAAGTGTCTGTCCCACCTGCAACTTGTCGGAATCTCCTAACTCTATCGGCGAGAAATTGCCACCGTTAATTTTTAAAATCGCCACATCATAAATCGGGTCAAGCGCCACTACTTTTGATTCATATTTTTGACCATTATTGGTGTAAACAACATAATCCACATCCGGTGTTTCCACCACATGTTTATTGGTCACAATGTAACCGTCTTCTGAGACAATAAAACCGGAACCGCCACCCACTTCTTGTTTTTCGGTACCTTTTTCACGAATTTGCGGGACAACCACTTCAAAATCGCCAAAAATCCTTTGCTCAAAGTATCGTTCCACAATCGGTACGGTTCGCACGATTCCGATAGAAACCACCGAGGGAGAGGCTTTCTTAACAGCGTTTATTACATACCAATCCTGACTCAAAACTGGACTGGGCAAGTTGCCCCTGTTCATAATTGAGGTCGCCAATCGGTCCAGGATGCCGCCCTGGTTGGTCAAAAAAGCAATCACCAAAATTCCAATCAAAATCAAAAATACTCCAAGACTAGATAAGGCAGAAAATAAAATTATTTTTTTGTTTTTAGCCCAATCCATAAGATTTAAATTAAAGCTACTAAGTGAAGAGGCCGGGAATTAAAATGGCAATGAAAGCGCTTTTAGAAATTCAGTTTTTTCCGTTTCGACAAGAGGCCGTAATTGACCCGGTTTTAGTTTTGCCAATTCGATATTCATAATCCTGATTCGCTTCAAATCTTTAACTTGCAAACCGACAGCGGCGCACATTCGACGAATCTGGTGTTTTTTGCCCTCCGTCAAGGTCAACCGAAAATTTTTGGGCCCTATTTTTGACACTTGGCATTTTTTGGTCTTGTAGCCTTCTATGTTTACACCCATCTCTAGTCGCTTGAGCATAAAACCGTTGACGACTTTATCAACCTCAACCTCATACTCTTTTTCATGTTTATAGGCCGGGCCAAGCAAACGGTCGGTAACGCGTCCGTCGTTGGTCATAATCAACAAACCCCTAGAATCTTTATCAAGCCGGCCAACCGGGAAAATGTTTTGAGGCGAGCCTTTAGGCAATTTGGCCGGCGGCAGCTTATCGGTTTCTTCGCCGCGCGGCTTATAATACGCAAAATAAACAAGGCTTTCGGCTTTTTTTGCCAGTGAATCCTTGACCTCTACCTTGTCACTGGTTTGGACCAAGTCGCCAAGTTTGGCTGGTTGATCGTTAATCAACACCTTTCCTTGTCGCACCAATTCATCGGCCCCACGACGAGTGGTGAGACCTCTATTGGCCAAATATTTGTTTATACGCATCGGATAACTCATTTTTTAGATTGTATCTGGTATGCAATAAATTGTATATAGTCTGAAGAACCTTGGGTGGCACGGGGGAGGTTATTCAGGTTTATTTTTTCTGGCAAAAATTATCAAGAAACCGCCGGTTATTATAAAAGCCAAAAGAGACAAAAACGGGATTGAAATAAAACCAAAGATTTGATAACCATCATTGAGACAAGGAACATTGATAGAGCAAGCTGTGGTAAGTTCGGGGATAAGATTCCAATAAATAAGGTTATGGTAGGTAGCGACAACCGCCCCCAGAATTACAAAAGGAAAGGCATAAAAATGCGCGCGTTCGTCTTTTTTCCAAAGAGCCACCCCCAATATTATCAGCAATGGATACATCAAGCCTCGCTGGTAGATACACAAAATACAAGGCGGCAATTTTAAAATTTGACTAAAAAACAAACTACCAAGCGTGGCCACCACCACCTGGCCAAAAGCCAACCACAACCAAACCCAAGACGAAAAACCCCTTGCCTTTTGTAAAAGTGTTATCATTGCTTTATTATAACCTAAGGTGGGCCGACAACTAAAGTCCGGCTTCATCATTACAACTATCTCTGTTTAATTTAAATAAACGTTATGAAAAAAGTGGCAATCTTTGATGTTGATGGCACCATTTTCCGCTCCAGCTTATTGATTGAGTTGGTGGAAGAGTTGATTGAAGCCAAAATTTTCCCCGCCGGTTGCCAGCGCGGTTACAAAAAAGAGTTGGAAAGGTGGTTAAACCGAGAAGGCTCTTATGAAGACTATATTGACGCGGTTGTGAAAATTTTTATGAAAAACATCAAGGGTGTTTATTATGGCGATTTCGTGGAAGTTGGTAAAGCCGTAATTCAAAGAAAACAAAAACGAGTTTACCGTTTTACCCGCGATTTGATTACTCAATTAAAAAAGAAAGGATACTTTTTGTTGGCTGTCTCACAATCGCCCAAGGTTGTGCTTGATAATTTTTGTGACAAGCTCGGTTTTGATAAAGTTTACGGCCGATTTTACGAACTTGGGCCAGGCGACAAATTTACCGGCCGAGTTGTAGACGAACACCTAATCAGCAATAAGGCCAACATTGTCAAACGCGCGCTGGAAAAAGAAGGCTTAACTTTAAAAGAGTCTATCGCGGTGGGCGATACTGAGGATGATATCCCAATGTTAGAAACAGTGGAAAAACCGATTTGTTTCAACCCCAACCAAAAACTTTTACGTTACGCCAAACTAAACAATTGGCGCGTGGCGGTGGAAAGAAAAGACGTTATTTACGAAATCAAAAAGTAAAAAACTTGCCCTTCTCACAAAAAATGCAATAATACAAACGGAACTGAACCCAAACTCACAAGGAGGAAAAATGGGAGGATTTATCGGATTAGGCCGAGCCCCTCTCCAACGGAAGCGTAGGAGGAGAGTTGTTTTCGCCAGCAGCCTAAGGGCGGCTGACGAAAAAAGACGCGGACGAGTAATTGCCCTGCTCAACAAAGCCCTGGTTGGAGCTGAACAAACCGGCGAGGTTGTGGCCGTTATCAGCTGCAACGAAACGAAGGGGGTGATTTGGCGTTACGGCGAATTTATTTCGCCAGAGTCCATCGCCGGGTGCCTGCACACTAGAGCCGAAGTCGCCATAGCCCAAGGCAAGTGGCGGGAGCTTTCCCCCATTCGAAAGGGGTACCTCGTGCCAAGGGAAAAATTTGAGCCAAACCAGAAAGGCTGGGTCTTCTTGGTTGGCATAAAAATATCCCATCTTGAAGAGACGGATGTCTACGTTTCTTTCCAAGAGAGCATCTGAGGAAACATCCAACTCAACGCGTTTCGCAATCCCCTTGCGAAACGCGTTTCTTTTTATAAAACCAAACCGCCAGCGCAACCTTTTTTCAGATAAAAGCCAAAGGCTCTCAATTATTTACTGTTGGAAATTAAACACAAAGGGTGCCCCCATTAACTAACTAGCCAAACAAAAGCCACTCCGGCTTAAAGATGAGAAGAAGACCGATAACAACCATCAAGACACCTCCCACTAAGCGCGAGGCCTTGGAATATTTTGTGGTTACCCCAGTCAAACGAAGAGTTACCATGGAGACAAAGAACACCACTAAGTCGTCTAGCATAAAGAAAAAGATATAAAGCAGGATGTAAAGATAGTATCGCCAAGACGAAAGATTATTTAAAACCAAAACTTGCGTAAAGACGGCCGGCAGACCAGCTGAGCAAACCAGCTCCACCAAATTAACCGCAAAAGCCAAGGCAATGATCCCCCCCAAAGCCAACCACAAATTTCTTTCTTGAACGGCTCTTTTTAATTTTTTGAGGGTGCCGGCCTGGTTTGGACTTTCTGATATCTTGCAAGTCCCGCTCCTGTTTTTAAAAAATTCCCACAAATTGTACCCGCCGCCCGTCACCGCGACCAGACCAATCAAAAGTTTAACCCACGGAACAAAGCCCAAGAAAATTATAAGGTTAAGCCAAGCCGCCATAAAAATAAAATAAACCGCGGCCGAAGTTATGATAAAAGCCGAACCCAAAAGCCACATCCGACGACGATTCTCCATCCCTAACAGCAGACTAATTAAAAATAATAAAGCCCACATCGCGCAAGGGTTGAAACCGTCCAAGGCGCCCAAAATTACCGCTAGCGCGGGAAGAGAATAACCAGAGAGGTTCAGTGAACCAAAAATCGGCAACTTCAAATTATCAAGTGGCGAAGTAGACGCGACAACCACCACTGGCGATGTCGTAGATGTAGTAGTCACCAGTTCTTTCTCGGCTACCCCCTCTTCGGCCGGAAAAGTCGAATTGGAAACTGGGTCAGATGACAAAACTGGCGGCTCAATTAACGAAGCGGTTTCATCCGGGCAACCCGAGACCAGACATTCCTCCACCCTTTCCTGAATCAGATTATCATTAACCCCCTCCGAAAATCCGACAAAAACTTCGTCACCAACAATAGTCAATGGCACCCCCAAAGACTCTATCTTTAACTTCTCAACTATTTTTTCCAGCAGTTGCTGATTTTTTTTACTAAAATAAATCTCAAAACGTTTAATCTCCAACTCTGGATATTTGGCTGAGAGTTCGCTTAAAAATTCTTTCTCTTTGGCGCAATGAGGACAACCAAAACCCCAAAAGAAATAGAGATTTGTCTCCTGTTGGGCCTGAGCCGGAACAGCGCCAACCCAAAAACCACCTAAAAACAAAAACAGGAAAAGTAAATTGAAAATTTTTGACTTCATTATTCTTCGTTAATTCTTATTGCTTTGCCATTAATAAAAGCATCAGCCACTTTTTTTCGAGCCACCGCCAAAATACGCTGAAAAGTGCTCTGCGAAGTCTTCATCTTTTCCGCTGCTTCGGTTTGTTCAAGTCCGACAAAGTCCTTTAGTCTAATTGCTTCCATTTCTTCAAGCGAAAGTTCCACTTCATCAAGCAAACGAAGCGGAATGCCTTGCGGCTTAAAATATTTGGCGGTCGGGTTAAATCTAACCCGCCTTCTTAATCTTGGACGTGGCATAGTTATAATTATATATTCAAAATTATTAAACGCAAGCAAAAAGCGCGACAATAGGCGCGCTTTTTGCCAAGCGATTACTCATTGTCCAAATCTTTCAATTCTTCTTCAATCGCCTCTTTTTCTGTTTGGAGCCATTCTTTTTTCTCGTCTTTAGTCATAGAAGGTTGGTTTGAATAGTCGCGGCCGAAACCGCCACCCAAACCAAATCGACGACCAAAACCCCTAAAATAACGACGCCAACCAACACGTGGCCTTCCATCAGCACAAGGACCCAGACCACGACCAGTCATCGGGCCTTGACCATTGGGGCCAGTTCCGTCAAATCTAGGCATAATTTTGTCTAAGTTATGAGTTAGTAATCACGACCTATTTTGAGTATATACCCATAACTAATATTTGTCAAGTTTTTGGTTAAATAATTAATGAAAAACTTAGGCCTTCGTTTCCAGGGCCAAGCGCGCCAAAAGATAAGAAATAGTTGATTCGGCTCCCTGATTAAGATTAACCTCTTTTTCTTGCAAACCATCAAAACAGCCGCCCGACAGATGAGAATACATGAAACGATTCAAAATGTTGTTGCCCAAAAACCAATTGAACGCTTTGTACATTTTTGCCTGATATTGTTCCTCCTCGCCCAAATCATACATTGCCCGCAAAGCCAGGACCAAGACCGCCACCTCCTCCGGTTGTTGGTCATAGAGACTTTTCTTTTCTCCCCTTTTATACCAACCGGCCTGACCGACTGGCACGCAAACATCGCCCTGAAAATAATTCTCTGACAAAAAATCCAATGATTGTTCCCAGCCTTGAAATAATGGTAATTGCCGGTGACCCTATAGGCCCAGAGCATCGCTTCCGGCAGGACCGCGTTGGAATAAGTCAGATAATTTTCAAACCAAAGCCAATTTTCATCGCTGTGGTGATTAAACAATTCAAGCAATTTGTCGGCATATTCCGTCAGAAGCCCCTCAATTTTTTCCTTTTCCTCTTTGTTTTTTTCAACCAACCGATAATATTTGGAAAGGCCTTTAATCATAAACGCCATCGCTCTGGGCGAACTTATTTTCTTAAAATCAAGATTGCTCTCCAATATTTGTTTAGCCGTTTTTTTGAGACCAACCGGTAAACTGCCGCTGGCCGCCACGGCCAAGGCCCAAATGGCGCGAGCCGCGGAATCTTCCAAACCCTGCTCGTTATTTATTTCAGTCTGGTTTAGGTGTTTGGTTTTGAAATAGTTTTTAAAACCACCTTTCGGGTCAACCGCTTTTTTAATAAAATTTAAATAAACCTCTGCTAATTTTTTGGCAGTGGCGTTTTTCGTTAAATCATAGTACCAAGAAGTCACAACTAGCGCGCGGGCATTGTCGTCTAGAGTATAGCCCCACTCAGAATCTGGCTCATCAAGAATGGCAAACTGAAAAATCCCAAATTTGTCAGTCAATTTAGCCAAGTGCCGCATCTTAATCGCCGGCAGATTCTTTTCTCTTTTACCAAGTTCCGGCAACAACTCTATAAATTCTCTCATATAGGACAAGGCGACATTTTTCCAAGTCATCTTTCTGGTTTTGAAATAAGCGGTTTTGCCCAAACTGGCCATTTTAGCCGGGTCTCCCAGAATAGAAATTATTTGGTCGGCAATTCCCTCGCTAGTCCCAAATTTTATCAAACTACCCACATCAGGAGTTATGATTTCTTCCGCCTGTGGAAAAGGTGTAGAAATAACGGGACGCCCAGCGCCCAAGGCGTAGCTGAGAGTGCCAGAAACCGCTTGATTTGGGTCCTGAGACAAAGATAAGTAGATATCGGTTGCTTGCAAAAATTTTAACAAGTCTTCTGTTGTTAAATACTTGTTATAAAAGCGAATATTATTTTGCAATCCCAAGCTGTAAACTTTTTCAATTAATTGATTCCGATAAGTCTCCCCTTCTTGCTTCAAGACCACTGGATGAGTGGCGCCAATAACTAAATAAAGAACGTCCGGGAACTGTTTAACAACTTCCGTCATTGCTTCAATGGCATATTCTATCCCCTTGCCCTTGTTGAGCATCCCAAAGGTAGAAATTATTTTTCGTTTAGATAATCTTAATTCTTTTTTAAGGTCACTGCCGTCATTATAGGCCAGGGGGTGAATCCCATGGTGAATAACCCTAATCTTCTCTTCGGGCGCGCTGTAAACCTCAAGCAGCAGCTTCTTCGCCCTTTCAGTCATAACGACCAAACAATCAGCGCGCTCAACAATCTTGATAACCACCTCTTTTTGACCGGAAGATGGTTCTGGCAAAACCGTGTGGAAAGTCACGACGACCGGTTTATTTATAGTTGCCAAAAAAATCAACAAATTTTTCCCATAATCAGGACCATAAATGCCAAATTCATGCTGGACAGAGACCAGCTTAACTTGAGATAACCTATTTAATTTTTCAGCCACCGCCTGATATCCATCTGGGTCATTTTCCGAAATTTGAGCAATAACCTTGCGCGGGTATTTGTACGTCTGCAAATTATTATTGATTGCCACAACCTTAGTTTCTTCTCGGGGGGAATAAAGTTCGTCAAAATTATTGGTCAAATCAGCGGTAAAAGTGGCAATACCGCATTCACGTGGCGGGTAGGTTCCCAAAAAAACAATCCAGGCTTTATCTTGTTTGATTTTTTCCATCTTTTCCTTTTAAATTTTATATTTCTTTAATTCCGTCAAAAGTTCGGACAATGAGCCGGTCGCCAAACAAACATAACGGTCCGAAGCGCCATAATAAACATGTAAAACATCTCCTTGGACAAAACCCCCGGTCGGAAAAACAACTTTTATCTCGCCGTTTGTCTCATGCGGCATATCAGGAGCCAAAATATCATAAGGGATTTTGGCGATTAACCGATTTGGATTATCCAAATCGGCCAGAGCCACTCGCGCGGTGTAAATGAAAGCGCCGGTGTTCCAATTTCGCGATACATGATGATAAATCAGGAGCCAACCATCAGGCGTTTCTATCGGCGGCAAGCCCGCGCCAACTTTTTCATCCAGGTGATGTTCGGGCCAAATCAAAAGTTTGTGGTCAGTCCAATTTTTTAAGTTATCAGACCAAGCCAACCAAACGCTGGGCTGGTCTGGCAACCTTTCCACCGGACAAGGCAAGCCTTCATCAACAAATTTTTCATAGGAAAAGGAGAACCATTCTTTGGACCAACGGTTTGGGCGATGCAGCATGGCATAACGGCCCCTGATTTTTCGGGGGAAAATAACCACATCTTTATTATCAGAACCGGCTGGCGAAATAATACCCACTTTTTCAAAATTGGAAAAATCTTTAGTTTTCAATAGAGCGGAGGCAGTCTCCAGGGGCAACGGCCGCAAAATAGACCGACCATTTTTCATTATCCGATCGGCCACTGCGACATAAGTAATCAAAAACTCGTTGTCTATTTTTACAATCCGAGGGTCTTCGGTAGACCAATGGTCAAAAAATTCACCCGGACCAAAAACTGGGTCGTTAGAAACACGCTCAAAGTTTATGCCATCGCGGCTTTTGGCTAAACCCAATCTGGAGATATAAGATTCTCTTTCACCAACCGCCCGATAAAGCATTATGATCTCTTCGCCATCCTTTATCACCCCAGGATTAAATACCCCCTCTTTTTCCCAATCTAGATTTTTGGCCGGACTTAAAACCGGACCACCACTGTGTTTTTTTAACTTAAACATGGTAACAATTAAATCCTGCCGTATTTATCTTTGTAACGCACGATGTCCTCTTCGGCAAATTCACCGAGCGAAATTTCCAGAACCTCTAGGCCGTCAGGGCCGGCGGAAAGTTGATGTTTGGCGCCCAAGGGAATTTCTACTTCATCACCGACTGAAAGAGGTCTCTCCCCCTCGCCCACCTGAACAAAACCGCTCCCCGCTAAAACCCGCCAAAACTCCGATCGTTTTTGATGACTTTGCAAACTTAATTCCGCATCCGGCTTGAGCGAAATTATTTTTACCGTTGATGAGACATTGTCGGTAAAACGCCGAAAATGCCCCCAGGGCCGTTCTTCTTGATATATATCAAGGTTGGACATACCGAGATTCTAACAAAAAAAAGCTGAGATAGCCAGCCAAAGCTTTTGCCTTGGGCTATTTTAGCTTAAAAATTTTCCAATTAAATCACTAGTTTCTAGCGGATTTTCCACTTTGACTGTTTCAAAACCAGCAACAAAGGCCGAATAATCGTTTCCGCCCGGAAAAAGCGCGTCACCCACGAAAATCAAGTCGTTTTTTTCTAAAAAGAGCAGGTCAAGCAATTTTTGCAAACCAACAGCTTTATTAAAACCCTTGGGCAAGACATCGATGGAGGTGGCGCCGCCAATAGAAACGTCCGCCTCTGGAATTTCTTGCTCTAAAAATTTTTTTATTTTTTGCCGCTTGACCTGATTCGGATCCCAAATTTTCTTTTTTCCCAATGGCGCGTCTTGGCCTAAAGCGGAAAAGGTAATTTGCGTGCCACGATCTTCCAGTTGCTCGCCATAGGATTCGGTCGGAATGTCGTAATCAGCAGACTCAACAATAGTCTCGAAAACTTTTTTGACTTTTTCTTTTAACTCGGCCGGAAAATCTTCTTGCGCCAAGATTTGCCAATCCCCCATTTTTTGATTATAGCCGTAAATCTGACTGCCGCTGGTTGGCAATAAAAATAGATTTTCGTTCAAACTTTGTACTTCTTCCGCTGGCCGTTCATTTAAAATCTCTCGCCAAGTTGGTAAAAATTGTTTTTGAAACTGCCGATAAGAACCGCCGGAAATAACGGCCACCTTTTTCTGCCCGGCCAATCTTGCCAGTAACTCCGCCATTTCTAAACCAAGGACTTGTTTGCTCTCCGCCAAAGTCCCATCAAGATCAAAAACAATAATTTTTTTGTCAGAGGTATCAATCATGCACAAGACTATTTTCTGCTAAAACGCAAAATAAAAAAACTTAAAATAAAAGCTATCAGAAAAAACAACGCGCCATAAAAACACGGGGTCAAAAACGGATTCACTGGTTCGGCACTGATAACACAACCCGTTGGACAAGGTTCGCTATTTAGCCAAGCGACCAATTCCCAAACAAAATTTGCCCAAGCAAAAATTGTTCCCAATAAAAGAACCACAAACTGTGAAATAATTAATTTTTTCATATAAGAATATTATAGAACTTTTTGTCCCAAATTAAAAAGCAGCCAAGTCCGGCAACGTCTTGGTTTAGAGAAAACACATCGCAAATAATCCAATGGATGAGAAACTCAGTTGGGGTGCCTACACCCACACCAATCCCTTTATCGACGCAAATCATATATAATTTATAATGTTCTATGTTTATATTCTTAAAAGTTTGAAGGACGATAATATCTATTTTGGCTCAACTAATGATTTGCATCGCAGACTGTCTGACCATAATACTGGCAAAGTTCTGTCAACCAAAACGCGCCGTCCACTTGAACTTAGATATTACGAGGCTTACTTTAAAGAAAGTGAAGCTCGTCATCGGGAAGCATCACTCAAAAAAGACGGCCGAGCTTTGGCTCAACTCAAAAGACGCATTACAGACAGTCTGCAATAAAGGGATTGGCGTGGGTGCCTATCCGGACTCGAACCGGAATTAATTCCTCCACAGGGAACTGTGTTAACCATTACACTATAGGCACCATTAAACTAACTCCAACAATTTACTATCAACCGACAATTTAATCAACTTGATTATTCGTAATTGGGTTTTTCTTCCCCTGCTCCCACCCGATGATTGGACAAACGCGCAAGCGCGTAAAGCAAACTAGACAAGCGATTCATAAAAGCCAAGGATTCCGGCTGGATAGGTATTCGCTCTTTGGCGCGCACAACCATACGTTCGGTCCGTCTGACAATTGTCCGCCCAAAATCAAACATGGCAGACAATTCACAACCGCCAGGCACAACAAAGCTCTCAATTGGCGGGATTTCTTTTTCCACGGCCGCGATTACTTCTTCCATTTTGGCGACTTGCTCGGCCGAAACTCTCTTGTCGGCGCCAGCTAATTCTGCTTGAACAGAGAATAAGCCATTTTGCGCTTTAGCCAACAAGTCAACCAAATTTTGATCGGCAATTTTATCAAATTTTTTCTCCTTAGCAGCCTTTGTCTTGCACCAACCCAAAAAAGAATTAGCTTCGTCCAAAGAACCCAAGGTCTCTGTCACCAGCGAACCTTTTGACAACCGCTGCTCACAACCAAAAACTCGCGTCTTGCCGTCATCCCCTTTGCCAGTCTGAAACATAAGATATTTATAGCACAAATTTGGCCATAACGAAAGGGCGCCGGGGCGCCCTAATTCTGGAAGCTCTGCGCGAAGATGAATATCCGCAGATATATCTCAATCTTCGCCGAACGTGGGTATTTCTCAAATCTTTTAGCGGCTGTTGTTTTGGCAAACTCCGCCGCCAGATGAGTGGCAAAACCGAGTTCCCCCGGTATGGGGATATAACCACTCCCCACTTCGCGCCCTCCGGCCAAGGCCACAAATTCAATCTGAACCACCGGAATGGGCGGCGCCCCCATCCTTTTGAAGTCAACGTAGCCTGCCATATTAGCTCCTTTCCGGAGTCCAATGGCTCCTTAGCTAAGCCACCTATCTAACCAAAGCATAGCATTGCTTGCGGTACAGTCAAACCCAAACCTTAAATCCCAATTTGAATTGTTGGAAGAGAAATCCAAAAAGAAAAGCGCCGAACCGCGAGGTTGGCGCTTAAAACCTGAATTCCTCCTGTGCCGGGCGAGCCGGGGCAGGAGGCCTCTCCTCAGCAACGAGGAGAACTCCCTTCCTGGCCAAACTGGCCAGGGACTGGAAGGGGTACCGGGCATGAAGCACCCGGCTAATGGCCTCCTTCGAGGAGACCGCCCACTGAGTGGGCTTCTTAGCCGGCACCCGGAGCCCGGTTCGGGAGTCCATCTCGTAAACATCGAACTCCCGAGAAGGCCTTCGCCTTCTTTCAGCCATAGCCATACAATCACCTCCTTTCTATCTATCATTATAGCATACTCAACTAAAAAATGCAAGAGCTGAAATACAGGGCTTAATCGGTAAGGCGTAAAAACTTTCCCCTTTTCCAACCCCCAACTTCCATCGTCACTGTGCGCGGGAGAGGACTTGAACCTCCACGTTCTTACGAACACACGCCCCTCAAGCGTGCCTGTCTACCAGTTTCAGCACCCGCGCGTTTTCACGGAAACAAGTATATTATGCCCAATGCCTTGTTAATTTTCAACTTTTTAAAACTCCAACAAAAAAATCCCGCCTCGGCGGGATTTTTTGCTTACTCTTCTTCTTTGGTTTCAGTTGGCGTTTCCGACTCTTCTTCTGTTTTTTCTTCTTCGGTGACTGATTTTTCGGTCTCTCCTGTCTTTTCCGTTGTTTCGGCTTCGGAGCTTTCCAACACTTCCGGCTCAATTTCAATTCCCTCTATTACCTGTTCTACTAATTCGTCATCCTCATCTTTTCTAGCCTTCAAACCAGTGATAACCCGACGCATACGACGCCTAATCTCACGGGCCGCCTTGTCCCTAATATAATAAAGTTTGGAACGACGAACCTTTACTTCGCGTAACACTTCTACCTGATCAATCATTGGTGAATAGAGCGGAAAAATTTTTTCCATTCCCACACCAGAAGCAACCCGACGAACGGTAAAAGTCGCACCCGGTTCGGTGCCGTGTTTACAGGCAATCACCAGCCCTTCAAAAGCCTGACGGCGAAATTTGCCATCTTTTTCCGGCACTTTCTGCCAAACACGAACAGTGTAACCCGGACGCAAACCGAGCTTTTGTCTTTTGGCAACTTCTACCGGTGAAATTTCAAATCCCTGTAATTGTGACATAACGATGAGCAGTTTAGCACGAGGTTCTAAGATTTTCAAGCGCAGAAGCCATATCGGCCGGTATCGGCGCTTCAAAACTCATCCGCCCTCCCCTAGGCACATTTATAACAAGCGCCAAGGCGTGAAGCGCCTGACGCGCCAAAGGGGTCGGGCAAACCGGCCTTTCGGTGTATAGCTTATCGCAAACAATTGGGTGGTTGAGAGCCTTAAAGTGCGCCCGTAACTGATGTGTTCGGCCAGTTTTCGGGTAGGCTTCCACATAAGAAAAACCGGACAAGTTTTCCAACAACTTATATTCGGTAACGGCTTCCCGCAAAGGGCCAAAGGCTTTGGCACTCGCGACTCTGCGTCGTGGGTCTTTTTTGCTCCGGCCAATCGGCAAATCAATCACCGCCAAGTCATCCTTTGTCAATTTTAACTCCCCTGCCAAAATCGCCCGATAAATTTTTTGCGTCTGACGCGCTTGGAACTGTTCTTTAAAAAAGAAAAAAGTTTCTTGGTTCTTGGCAATAATCATCACCCCGCTGGTATCTTTGTCTAAACGATGAACCAACCCGGGCTTCAACACCAATCGGCCAGCCGGCAGTTTGAGCGGCTCCCCCACCTGGGCCAGGTTGGGATAATTATCAATCAGCCAATCAGCCAAAGTTGATTCTTGGTTAAAGTTGGCACCATGAACCGCCAAGCCGGCCGGCTTGTTTACAACCAGATAATTTTCGTCTTCCGCGATTATTTTTATATTGTCATTCATTGCTTATAACTTGATAATATAGTATAAATTAATAGCAGTAAAAAGAAAGGCGCAAAGAACGTTAAACAAATCCCAATACTCGCGGTCGGCCAAAGAGCAATGCCCAAGCCGACTGAAGCCGGAGGAGAAAGAGGAGTCGGGAGATTAAGTCTGTAAGTTGAAAATTAACAAGGGCGCTTAGCCCCTCACCCAGAATAGTCTTGTTATATTCTTTGTTTATATGTTAAAAAGTAAGGTAGATGGAAGTTTTTATATAGGTTATACTAGGGACCTTAGACGACGTTTCAAAGAACATAACGATGGGGAAAATATATCAACTAAACATAAGAAACCGTTTGAGTTGATATATTATGAAGCTTACAAAAGCGATCGTGACGCAAAGTATAGAGAAAGTAATTTGAAAAAACATGCTCAGGCGTTAAAAGCGCTGAAAGAGCGAGCTCAGAATAGCTTAGTATGAGACTATTCTGGGTGAGGGGCGCTTAGCTCAGTTGGCTAGAGCATCTCGTTTACACCGAGAGGGTCAGGGGTTCAAGTCCCTTAGCGCCCACAGTTAGATAAATAGTTATATAAATTGCCCCTGTAGTTTAATGGACCCCGTGGTTGGGACAACGGGGCGAGAAGTGGAGTTGAGGTAAGTTTAGAGATAGTTCATTTGTAATCAAAATATGTAAAATGCCCCTGTAGTTTAATGGATAGAACTGGAGACTTCTAATCTCCCAATCGAGGTTCGATTCCTCGCGGGGGCACAAAAGAAACAACAACGGCCTAGTCTGCGATACCACGATCAGCCTAGAGAGCATATTTCGGACGATAAAAAAGTCTAGGACGGACCTAGTCCAAACCTGTCTGCGTTTTTATCAGCATAAATCAGCGTTAGCTCTTCGGTCTAGTCTGCGTTCTCTGCCGGTTTTTCGTCAAAATACTTATTGAAGTTTTCTTCCTTTAACTTTATTTGACGGTAGGCTCTGGATAATCGGTCTCGGTCAACCAAAGATTCTGTCATTTGCGCGCTTTCCTCTTCCTCAACTTTAGATTCAAACCAGTAGAAAAGAAGGAGGTGCAAAACAGTCACCAAAATAAAGCCAACAAAAAACAAACTGATTATCATTTTCCAAAACGCAAAAGGATTAAAGACTTTTTCAAACGCGCCTTCGGAAAAGTTAATTTTTATTTTGGGCAACCAAAGTTTTTTCATCTTATTTTATACTTTCCAATTTAACGGAAACATCCATCAACCAATTTTCACCTCCGTCCGTGGCTGATTTTTTATAAATGGAAAACTTATTAAAAAATAATTTGTGAGGCAAGTTTTCTAATAACAACTGGAACTGCAGCAAATTGCGGAAATTGCCTTCGCCAGTGAAGCTGACGACAATATCCGGGCTATCTTGCGCGCCGGTAACCTTCAGGGCAACGTCTGTTTGTCTGGCCACCGATTCAATTTCCTCAATAAAATCAACCGTCATGTCTTTATCAATAAACTGCCCCTCAACGGCCGCAAGCTGTGTTTCCAGGCTGCCCCAAAAGCGCCTCAAAGATTCCAAGTCAGACTCAGAGAAAAGAGTCTCGGCCGAGGCTTCCACCTTTTCTGGTGTTTTTTGCGCTTGCCAAATCAGCCAAAACAAAAAACTCCAAAGCAAAAGACAAACCAGGCAGACGGCAAGCATAATGTAAAAAATGTTTTTTTCTTTTTTCATTTTAATCCAAAAGGTCTTTCACTAAATTCGTTTCCAACTCCAGCGAAAACTGACTATCTTTATCATTAATCAAGTTGTTAATTGGCGACTCAACAGATTTAAACATTTTGTTTTGTTTCAGCTTGGCCACATAATCCAAAAGCGACTGCCTGTCTCCGGCCCGGCCAAGCGCGGCCACATTACATATTTTTGTTTGAGCTTGGCACTCCAGGGCCAAATGGTGGAGGCTTATCCCCTCCCCTTTGTCATTAACCGCGGCCAAAACAACTTCAGAGGGCAAGATTGCATCTTCGACCGGCAAAATAATTTCTAGTTTTTTATTTAATGTTTGGATTTCTTTTACCAATGATTGATCGGCTGGCGACAACTCGGCCAAACTTTTCTCTTTTTCTTTTTCTCCGATCCCGCCAAAAGATAAGTGGAGATAAACCGCCGCCAAAAAAACACAGGCCACAAAAATCAGACCAGAAATCATCGTGGTTACCACCACCAACCTGCGGTAAATAAATCGGCGACGATTTTCTTTTTTGTTTTTTTCAGGCAATAGGTTGAACATAATAATTTTAACGCTTGAGATGGCTATTTTTTAGGGCTAATCCAAGCGCTGTCACGTAACGCATAGCGTTGTTATAATCAATAACCGGTAATTCATCTTGCTTCAAATTAAAATTGACCCATGGATTGCCCAGGACAACCGGCACCTCCAAGTGAGTTTCCAGATATTCCCTAAGACCGGGCAAGGTTGACTGACCACCAACCAAAATCACTCTGTCAATAGACGACCGCTTGCCTTCATCCTTGTCATAATGATTCTGCCAATAACTAAAGCGTTGCTTTATTTCATCCTTTAAGGCCGAGACGGGTGGCATCAGAGCAGAAAAAACTTCTTGGTTTTCTTGAGAACGGAGCAAACCCTTTTCTTCTTTTAACTTATTAGCCGCGACCGCGTCCAAACCCAGGGCCTTTTGCAAACAAAAAGTAATATTGGAACCTCCTAGACCAATAATGGAAGTAAAGACCACCTGGTCGGCCTGCACCACCGAAAAACCAGTGTGGATTTTGCCAATATCCACCATCATAGATGTTCCCGGGTCGCCCTCTTTGACCAATGCGCGCGCAATCGCCTGCGCCTCTATCTCAAACAGAAGCGGTTCTAGACCGGCCGCAGTAAAAATCTCCAAATAATCATCCACAATCGCTTTGGGCAGAACGGAAACTGAAACCTCGGCGCCGTTTTTTTCCACTTCGCGCGCCGAACTTATCATCTCAAAATCAAACACGCATTGGTCGGGCGGCAAAGGCACATATTCTTCAAGCTGCAATTCTATACTGCCACGCAATTCACTTTTTTTCATAGGCGGCATTTTCATTCGGACAATAAAAGCTTCGTCTTCCGGCAAAGAAGCGAAGATGTAATTAAGCCCCATTTCTTTTTTTAATTCCGACAAAACCTTAATCGCTTCTGTCTTATTTTTTATGCGGCCTTCCTCAATCACGCCTGCCGGCATCGGTTTCTCGCCATAACGTTTTACTTTAATCTGCCCATTATGACTAAGCTCAACATATTTAACCGAACGGTCGGAAATATCCAAACCGGCGGCCGGCACCAAGAGATAGTCGGGCACGGGGAAAAATTCAAAAAAAATTTTGCTCTTCATTCCTTGTTATTATAAAACAAAACAAAACCCCACGCCAGATGACGCGGGGCAAAACCAAAAAATTGTCCGAGAATTGACAATTCAACCAAGGTCTCTTCTCTCAAAATCTTTCCGAGCTTCAAGTTTGAGCTGAGACAAAACTCTCGCGCGCCTCGCCAAAACAAACACCAACAAAACGAGGATTGCGATGGGCAACAACGACACTGCTCGGAAAGGTGCTCCTTTAACAAGGAGGCCAATTTCCCCAAGACTCCACAACAAGGCCATGAACGCGGCCCCCATGAGCGAAAACAGCTCATCAACGGTCTTGGCTATTTTTTCCTGAAGACCCTTATTCATAACCCTCTCCTCCAGGCCCTTGGGTTAATTTTGAGACCAAATTCCCAACCCCAGGTTAGCAAAGGCAACTAAAAAGTAAAGGCGACTGGTTAAACGACCTCCGCGTTCCCCTGCCGGTCAATATAGCTTTTCAAGATCAAGGCGGCCGCGCGCGCGTCGGTCAAAGGGTCAGTTTGTTCTTCATCTATAATCCGCTTAGCTTCCCAAGAAGAAAAAAATTCTCTTTCCCGCGCTAGAGGCAAACCAATTTTTTGTTTCAACAAATCTTCAAACTTCTCAATCTCGCGCATTAGCGGATTCGGCCGACCAGACAAATCAAGTGACTCGCCGACCACAATCAAGCCAACCTTTTCGCGCGCGCACAATTCTTTGATTTTGCCAACCAAAAATTTGTCGTTCGGCCAAGTGTTATGCGGGAAAGCAAAACGGCCGCCTTCATCAGAAAGCGCCAAACCGACTTTTTTGTGCCCATAATCAATCCCCAACAATCGCATAATTAAAGTGACTGACGCAAGTCAGCGCAAAATTGAGAGCCCAAATCGGCGCTGAGGTTTTGGTTATAGACAAAAGCCAAGCTATCTCTATTGTATTGATAAGCGTTCACTTCACAGTCGGCCAAGGCGCCATCAAAATCAACATTCCAGCTGCCAGCATAAATTACTTTTTGTTCCGGCTTCCAATTCACGCTGGCGCCGTTTCGGACTGAAGCTCCTTCCGATAAAATAATCGGCCCCTCCTCACCAGCGGCATCAATAAATTTGGCCAAAACCGGCTTGTCCCCCTGCCAAATAAACAACGCCAAATCATCGGTGTAAGCACCCCCCGAACCAATCGCCACCAAAGCTTCCGGCACTCCATCGCCAGTCAGGTCTGCTTCGCGGACAACTTGAACCGGTCGCAACTGTCCTTCAGCGGAAATATCTTCAGTTTCTTTCAAAATTGTTTTTATTTTAGATATTTGCTTAGCCCAAACTAAATCTTTTGATGATGGTTCAAGACATGGGCAAAAACGCAGAGCCAGTCCCACCACTAAAAGCAAAATTGCCGCCGTCAAACTAATTAAAATTTTTTTTCTCATAAATAAGACCTTAACTTGCCAATAAAATAATTATACCACTAAAAACAATTTAAGCCGTAAACAAAATAAAAGGGGCTCCGAGAGCCCCGCTAAAAAACTGACCTTGGCACCTAGCCTGCCAGAGCAGACCCAAGCTGTTGCAAACCGAAACTCCGCAACTGGGAGCCATCGGCATCGTAAATGACCTGGGCTTTCAAACAGCTCCGTGGCACCTCAAGGAACCAGGAGTGGTCTGAGGACCAGACCTCCTCTGGCAAGGACACGAGCCGGTTCCAACAGTCTTGATTGATTTTCCTCTTGGCGTCATCGGCATATTGCCACTGTTTCGCCAAAAAGACGTAACACCGGTAACGAAGCTCCTCTTCAAAAAGGGTGTCTATGACGACTGCCAGATGCAGGTCTTCCAATCTGGCAACCAACCCCCATTTTTCAAAGAGGTGTTTGAGCGCCACCACACAAGCTGTCTCTTCGGCGGGAACTAGGCTGGCCGAACAGTTCAAGCAGTGGGGGCTCTCTTTCTCCTTCTCCTTGTCCTTTTTTCCCATTTTTCCCATAAAGACCAAACGGTATTTGGTATCCAAGGGAAAAGCAAGGACTATCTCCTGCGGTTTATTCCCCATTAGCCATACCTCCTTTCTGGTTTTATTAAAGCATAAGAGGACACAATTTAACAAGCTAGAGAGGCCGGGGAAACAAGAAGGCAAAATTCGTTGCCTCTCGTTTCAATTTTTCCCTCAACTTGTCGCCCTTGGTTGTTTTATCAAACTTTCAAGCCATCTTTCAAGGTTTTTAAAAAGAATTTTCTATTATTTTTATTTACTGACAAAAAATTCAACCACCACGTAAGCCAGCCAAAAAAGCAAGAGCATCGCCCCTTCTTTTTTCGTAACCGTACGACCGGAACGCATAAACCTCAACAAAAATATCGAGGCCACAACCATAAACGTGCCCGTCACATAAACAATTCTGGCCGGAAAGTAAAACGGACTAATAAGGGCAAGGACCCCGATAACGATTGTCGCGTCTGCCAAAACAGACCCCAAAATATCGCCGATTGCCAAGCTGTCTTCCTTTTGTCTTACGGCCTTAAACGAATACAAAAACTCCGGCATGGTAGTCCCCAAGTTAACAACCAACATACCGACAAGAATAGGTGTGATGTTGAGCATCTCGGCCAAAGCAGTCGCGGACCTTACCGTGAAATGCGCGCCAATAAGCAACATGGCCATAGCCGAAAGCAAAAAAAGGATATTTTTGTATTTGCCGTTGCGATTGCTAAACACCTTTGACGCTTCCGTGCCGTTTCTAAACACAAAATAATAGAAAATCAGCCCGGTAATTACCAAAATGGCGCCGTCAATACGGGAAAAATGTCCATTTAGCCCAAGAATTATGGGAAACATTAAGAAAAGCGGGTACAAGTCCACATTTTTTAATATTTTGCTCTCAATTTTTATGCTTCGGCCGGACAGCAAAATCAAGAGCGCAAAAATAAGAGACAGGTCAGCAATATTTGAACCAAACAATGTTCCAAGCCCAAATTCCGGAATCCCCTGAAGCGCGGAATTTATTGAGATAATTGTTTCGGGCAAAATTGAAATAAAAGCAACAACCACAAAACCAATAACATAACGAGAGAGACTAAAATGTTCCGCGAGTTTGGCGGAATATTTAGTGGCAAGCGTTGCGCCTTTCACTACCAAAAACAGTGAGAAGGCAAAAATTAAAAGGGTTTCCAACATAAATCACTTCATCAAACTATCAAATGAGGCCCCCGCTGGCGGGTTTTTCTTTTAATGTTTTGTCTTGTTTTATAATTTTATAATTAGCAAGAATATAAACTTCTTGCTGTCACTGTTCATTATATTAAATATCTACGATTTCGCAAAAAAATAAAGCGCCAATTTGTCTTTGAGAAATTTGACCTGATTTGGCGCGCGGAGAGCAAAGCAGCAGAATCCCCCTCCCCCTGCCCGCCACACCTTGCCTGACCAACCAAAACGGCGCTTGAGCGAAAGCCGAAACAAAAAACAATTTAAGTTTTGCCCATCTTTGGCGGGGCAACTTTAAATTTTGGCAAAAAGAACGAGATAGTTATACCCGAATTTTTTGGCGCATCCCGGGCAAAATGAAAATTCGCTGATGATTGGGGTTGGACAATTTTTGTTCCAACCCTTGCCTCTGGCCATAGTCCCAGCCAATGATTTTTTTCGTCTTGATATCAAGGTCAATATAAAATCTGGTATTGATATCAATTTTCTTCGCCATAATTTGTTGTCGTTGGGTTATTTGTTTTTTTCTTAATACCGATAAATACAATCATTCCGGCAAATACTGCCAGACACAGAATCGCGGCGCCGATAACTGTCGGATATTCCCCGGCAAATCCGCTTTCAGCAAGATGCTTATAAAGAATCGCTGCGTAAGCCCAAATAAGCACCAGCCCATAGGCAATCGCGCGGTCGTAAAGCATTCGCCATGAGCCAATCAGTGCTCCGACCAAAAGGATGACAATGGTCCAGAAAACTTCGGAAAGGCCAAACCTATTCCAGCCAATGCTGACCAAAAAAACGGTAATATTGGCGATTGTCGCCACCGTAATCCAGCCAAAATAAACGCTAAACGGCAAGCGCGCCAGCGATTTTTCTTTTTGGCCAAGATTGCCAACCCGCAAAATATTAGCCAGCCGAATAAGCGTATACAACAATCCGGCCATCAGCAGAACCGAGAGCCAGATGACGTCATAATGCCAGGCAAATATCCAAGCGGCATTCAATAAAGCATTAACGATAAACAGGCGGTTAATTCGCGCCACTAATTCATTTTTCCCCTGTCCCAATTGATAAATGACATAAATCGCCAAAAGTGTGTAAATCAGTCCCCAAATAGAAAAGGCGTAGCCAGCCGGCGCGAACAGATTGGGATAGCTGTCCGATATTTCCCCGGTTTCTCGTCCGGCAATCGGAAGCCACACCGCCAGAGCATTGACGACAACCATCACGATATATGCCCCCAGGGTGGAAATTTTTAACAATTTTGTGTTCATAGTTTTTATTTATTTAATAATTAAAAATAAAATTGGACTATTCCAAATACCTCTCTTCATACAATTGAGGCACCTGACACTGCACAAAACTCACGCAATCATTGGGAGTTTTGATATCAACAGCATTGATACACTTGATCATTTCTTTGGGCCAAGTCGGGCATTCTTCCATGCAAGTATTGTAAGCATCGGTCAAATCAGCCGCCGTCACATCTTCAGTATAGGCGGCGCAGTCTTTGTGCCTTTGGCAAGCGTCAGAACACTTATCAGAAATGACTTTTTTATTTTCTTCTTCCGGGCACAGGGTTTTCAGTTCCTGTAAAAGATTTTTTATTTTTTGTTCAAGCTCTGCCATTTTTATGATTGGCTCATTCGAGTCCGCAATATTAATTTCCGGCAGAGGCGGCACGTTGGAATCTAAAGTGGGCACTTCCGAACCTGGCCGGCCGGTATTTAATTCCGGCAATTCCGGGACATATTCAACTGGTCTTCCCAAATCATCTACGACTTGGATATTTATATCTGGCAGAGACGGCGCATCAGAGGTCAGCTCCGGCACTTTTGAGCCGGGCACCACGATGACATCCGGACCCAGCTCCGGCAAAGGTGGAACATCGGAGGTCAGTTCTGGTACTTCTGAACCCGGCCGACCTTCGGGTGTAACCGAGGTTGGTCCCCCTTCGGGCAATTGGGGCACATTATCCAGCCAGTCTTTTTTCCTCTCCGCCAAATCTGCCAGCCCATCTTCAAGAGATTTTATCTGTTTGGCCAGACCTTTTTTATCGCCACAATCCGCGTTTGCGGTTTTGGCTTGCTCCGCCTCTATTAACAAGCTTTCATAAGCTGAAACTATTTTTTCCGGATTGTCCAAGGGATTTTGGGGTTGTGAATCGCCAAACTTATTTAATAAAAGATAAGCCGAAACGCCCAAAATAGCTACGGCGACGACACCGGTTAAAATTTTTTGGATAGTACTCATATGATTATTATATAAATATAATTAAAATTATTTAACCTACCTTCCCAAAATTTTTCTCAACTCCTCAATGACCGCTTTTTCCCAGGCTTTCATTGCAAACCAACCAATGAGCGGCTTGGCGATAACTCGCAGCCATTTTTTATGGATATCCACCTCGTAAACATAATTGATTTTTGTCCCGCCTTCAACTTTTTCCAATAAAAGCTCTTCGTGCCCTGACGTGCCAAATTTGGGGCTTTCATTATCAGAAATGAATCCCCTCTCCGGAATGATGCTAGTTTTCATTTTGACCGGGAATGTTTGGCCGAATGTTTTTACTTGAGCGTCAATTTCCAAATGATTGCCTTCCCGTTTCGTGATGACGAGTGACTTGGCAACTTTGGGAAAATTTTTCGGCAGATTTTCAAAATCGGTAATGATGTTGAAAACCTCCCCTAGCGGAGCCTTGACTAGCCATGAATTTTCCAGGCGGATATGCTTCATATAACTAATTTATAAACCCCCTACCCTGAATTAACAAGTTTTATCTTCCCCAAATTTTTCTCAACTCCTCAACCATCGCTTTTTCTCAAGCACCCAGCGCAAAGAACCGGCCTATTTGCTCCGGTAATCCCTCACCACAAAACCGCCGCGGATTCTGATTATTTTCACTCTTTGCTTTTCGCGCCATTTGAGCTCGGTGATGATTTCTTTGGGAATAGTTACCGCCAGACTGGTTTTACCCAGCTTTTGCAGTTTGCGGGTATTTTTGTCTGCTAGTTTTCTCATATGTATTTGAGTATATACTTTAGTATATACTTTAGTATATACCTATTATACACCATTGGCGGAGGGTAGAGGACTCGAACCTCTAAGCCCCTTGCGGGGCCCCAGTTTTCAAGACTGGTGCCTTACCATTCGGCGCAACCCTCCCGGATCAATCTCCTCCCAATCTTAGCAAATTAAGTCACAAAATCAACGAACACCAACCAACTTGTTTATCAACAATTACCTGTATTTTTTCTCAGGCTTAATTGTTATAATGTAGTCAATGGAAGAAAAACTCAAAAGTCTGGGTTTGCCGGCGGTGATTGAATGGGAAGCCGATGAATACGAAGAGCGCGAGCGGAGCGCCGATTGGTTTTGGGCGCTTGGCGCAGTCGCCTTTTTTGGCATTGTGCTGTCTTTTATTTTTGGCAACCTGCTTTTGGCGCTCATCATTGCGATTGCCACTTTTGCCATTTACGCTTATGAGAATCGCCCGCCGCAAAAAATGAATATTCGTCTGACTCCCAAGGGTATCCAAATTGGTCAAGACCTTTACCCTTACGAACGCGCTGATTATTTTTGGATTGATGAAGAACGCGAGGGTTTGCCCATGCTTATCATCAACTACCGGCGAGCCTTTTTTCCTCACCTGCATATTTCTATTGAAGACGTTGAACCAACTCTGATTCGCCTTTACCTCCGCAAATTTATTGAAGAAGAAGAGCACCAGAAAACTTTTGCCGAGGAGATTTCCGATCTTTTGGGATTTTAGGTTTTCCTTTTATTACTTCTGAACTTTTAACTTTCATTGGGGGCGAAGTGATTCGCTTTTTTTGTAATTTGTGGTAAATTAAATCTGCCCATCCCCTCACAGTTTAATGGACCCCGTGGTTGGGGCAACGGGGCGAGAAGTGGAGTTGAGGTAAGTTTAGAGATAGTTCTTTTGTAATCAAAATATGTAAAATGCCCCTGTAGTTTAATGGATAGAACGCAGGATTGCGGATCCTGTAATCGAGGTTCGATTCCTCGTGGGGGCACAAAAAAAACGAAAAGAAACAAATCAAAAACCACCTCGCCTTTTGGCGAGGTGGTTTTTGATTTGTTTAAACGTTAGCTTTTTTAATCATTTTGGCCAGACGGGATTTCTTGCGCGCGGCGGTGTTTTTCTTGATAACTCCCCTTTTGGCCGCCTTATCAATCGCCTGGTAAGCCGAAGACAACTTGGCGCTGGCGCCCTTGGCATCTTTGGCTTCTGTCAGTTTTTTGATTTCTTTGATTTCGCTCTTCATCGCTTTGGCGCGTCGGTCGTTGAACAATTTCTTCTGTTTAGAACCACGCAAAGCTTTTTGAGCTGATTTGGTAATTGGCATACCGTCACAGAATACAAGAATTACCAAATAATTGCAAGTGTTCCGGCGACAAGGTATTATTGATTTATGATTGGGCAACTCAAAGGGGAAATCAGCTACAAAGAAGAGCGTTTTGTTATTTTAAACGCCGGCGGTGTCGGCTACAAAGTATTTGTTACGCCGGAAACCGGCCAAAACTTAAAAGAAAAAACGACCGCCAGTCTTTGGACCCACTTGGTTGTTCGCGAAGACGCCTTGGACCTTTACGGCTTTCTCGCCAAAACCGAACTGCAATTTTTTGAACTCCTCATCAGCGTTTCTGGCGTCGGCCCCAAAAGCGCTTTGTCGGTTTTGTCGTTAGCTCCCCCGGACGTCCTCAAAAAGGCCGTCTCCGCCGGTGATTCTTCTTATCTGACACAAGTTTCCGGCATCGGACGCAAAATTGCCGAGAAAATCATTCTTGAATTGAAAGACAAGGTCATCAACATTGTCGGTCCCGATGACAATGTTGACCTCACCCAAGAAACTGAGGCGCTCCAAGCCCTTGAAGCGCTCGGCTACTCCACTCGCGAGGCTCGCGAGGCCCTGCGCCGAATCCCAGCCGACATTGCCACGACCGAAGACAAGGTCAAAAAAGCGCTCAAAAGTTTGCAAAAATAAAAACAAATGTTGGACAAAATTTTACATTGGATAAAAAAATTTATTCCGCGCCGGCTCTTTGCCAAAGCCCAGCCTTTTTATCATTATCTGCTGGCTTGGCTAGGCGCGGTTATTTACCGCTTTCCCGCTCGTCGCCTGAAAGTCATTTTTGTGACCGGCACCAAAGGCAAAACCAGCACCACGGAAATTTTGTCCACTATTCTAACCGCCGCCGGACACAAGGTTGCTTCTACTTCCACGCTGCAATTTAAAATCGGTGACAAAATTGAGCGCAACCTCTACAAAATGAGCATGCCGGGACGGATGTTTATGCAAAAATTTCTCCGGCGCGCGATTTCGGCCGGCTGCGACTTTGCCGTGCTGGAAGGCACTTCAGAAGGCGCCAAACTTTTTCGTCATAAATTTATAGATTGCGATGCTCTGATTTTTACCAACCTCTCCCCCGAACACCTTGAGTCGCACGGGTCTTTTGAAAAATATCTGGACGCCAAATTGGAATACGCGCGCGCGTTGGAAAAAGCAAAAAAGACGCCGAGATTTTTGGCGGTAAATTCTAATGACAAAAAGGCCAAAAAATTTGCCGAGTTGGCGCCTTCAGTCAAGCTGCTTGAATTTTCCCTAACGCAAGCCGAACCCTGGGAGACCAGCGCAAGCGGTTCCAAACTGACTCTCGCCAATGAAACTTTAGAAACCAGCTTGACTGGTGAATTCAATATCTTAAATATTTTGGGCGCCGCCACCCTCGCCAAAGCTTTTGGCGCGACCAATGAGGATATCAAGAAAGCGTTGGCGGAACTTGGCAAAATTCCCGGCCGAATGGAAAAAGTTGTTTCGGATAACTCCAAACAAGATTTTGACGTCATTGTAGACTATGCCCATACCGCCGACTCCCTCGCCAAAGCCTACGAAGCCTTGGGCAATCGCCGTAAAATTTGTGTCTTGGGCAGCTGCGGCGGCGGTCGCGATAAATGGAAACGTCCACAAATGGGCCAGGTCGCCAATGATTATTGCGATTACATTGTTCTCACTAACGAAGACCCTTACGACGAGGACCCGGAACAAATCATTCAGGAGGTGGCCCAAGGAATTGCCAAACCTTATGTTAAAATTTTAGACCGCCGTGAAGCGATTCGCGCCGCCCTGACAGAAGCCAAATCAGGCGACGTGGTCATTATTACCGGCAAAGGCACCGACCCCTACATCATGGGCCCCAATGGCAAGAAGACACCTTGGAGCGACTATGAAGTGGCTAAAGAAGAATTGAGCGCGAAACTATGCAGGCCGAACGCGGACTAAAATACAGACAACGCACTTATCTACCCATCTCGCCGTAATTCATTTAACTATTAAACTTTTTCTGACTGACACCCATTCTGCCTTCGCCAATTTAATGGCTAGGTCCGTCCTAGCCAAACCCTTATTTTAAGCCAGTTTCAACAGGCGGGTGTGTTGAGCCGTTTGTTTTTTCTATCTCTACTCATATTATAATCACTCCTCTTATTTTACATTTTAGTTTTTCCATCTTACACTACCCCTAACCTTCTTTGTTTTTTGATTTTACACTTTAATTTAAAACCTTTTTCTTTTTAACATTTTACCTTTTAATCTTTACATTTTACATTAGCATTTATGCCCGAACTCCCCGAAGTTGAAACTCTCAAACGCGAACTGAGCAAAGTTCTGCCCGGTCGACAAATAAAAAAGACGGAGATTTTGTGGTGGAAGACAGTCTCCCCTCTCTCGCCCGAAGAATTTGCCGAACAAACGATTGGCAAAAAAATTGCCGGCGTCAATCGCCGCGCCAAAATGCTTTTCATCGATTTGGCCGATTCTACCGCCCTTGCCATTCACCTAAAAATGACCGGACAACTGATTTTTGAACCCCCCAAAGGGCGAGCCGTTGGCGGCGGACATCCTGACCAAGCCTTGAACAAAAAACAGCCCACCAAACACACACGATTAATTTTTACTTTTAAAGATGGTTCCAAATTATTTTTTAATGACTTACGCAAATTCGGCTGGGTTCGCTTGATGAATGATTCTCAAATAAAAAAACTGACAGCACCAATCGGTCTTGAACCCTTGTCTAAAATTTTTACCGACCAAGCTTTGCTGGGCATCTTTCACCGTTACCCCAACCGCACCATCAAACAGACGCTCCTGGATCAATCGCTGGTGGCCGGATTGGGAAATATTTATGTTGATGAAGCTTGTTTCGGCGCGCGCCTCTTGCCGACCAGGCGCAACAAAAACTTAAAGCCGACCGAAATCAAAAAACTGCGACAAACCATTATTGCCGTGCTTAAACTTTCCCTTCGCCACAAAGGCACTTCGTCTAAAAACTATCGTCGTTCAGACGGTTCGCTTGGCGGCTTTGTCCCCTTTCTCAAAGTTTATGGCCGCCAGCACGAACCTTGTAAAACTTGCGGCCAACCAATCCACAAAATCACCCACGCCGGCCGCGGCACTCACTTTTGCCCAAGTTGCCAAAAATAATTTTAAAAAGCTCTCTCAACCGCCCAGTTAATTAAAGTCAAAATAATCCCAAAAATAAGAGCCACCCAAAAGCCGGCAATCGTAAAACCAGGCACCACAAACGCCACCAAGAGAGCCAGCAGGGCATTGATTACCAACGTAAAAAGGCCCAGAGTGATAAGATTGATGGGGAGAGTCAAAATGACTACCAGCGGCTTAATGAGCGCGTTGACAACCCCAAAAACAACGGCCGCCACAAACGCTACCCAAAAACTGCTGACCGCCACGCCGGGCACCAAGTAGGCAGCAACGAGAATGATAATGGCCGCAATAACCCAGTTGATGATAATTTTCATGGTTTTTTAGGTTAACTTTAATAAATTTATAAAAACAAGGTTGTTTAAAGAAGCGATTAATCAAATATTCAGAGTTCTGAAGAGGATAATGCCGGCCGCCACCGCCACATTAAGAGACTCCTTTTTGCCTCGCATCGGAATCTCAATCACCTGACAACATCGCCTTAAAATCTTTGGGGGCAAACCCTCAGCCTCGTTGCCAAAGATAAAAGCAGTTTTTGTTCGGGGTTTAAACTTTTTGTAATCAATTGCCTTGGTTGCTTGTTCAACCGCCACCAGGTCAAAGCCCGCGCGCGCCAACCGGCGCAAAAGTTTTTGGATATCTTCGGCTTTTTCCCAAGGCATGGCTTGTTCCGCGCCCAAGGCCGTCTTGTTTATTTGCTTGTTTACTCGGCCAAATTTGTCCATTGGCGCCGGCGTATAACCAGCCAACCAGACTTTTGTTATCCCCGCGGCATCAGCAGTTCGCAAAATAGAACCGACATTTAGAGCGCTCCGAATATCCGGCAAAACAACAACTATCTCTTTTTGGGGTTTTTTAAGCGCCATTAATAGCAATATAACACAGCCAAAAGATTTGAAAAACTCAAAAAATCTGTTATTATTTATGCGCGACACAAATATACGAATGGAACGAATTTAATATGCCCTGTTAGCTCAGCCCCGACGCTCAGAGGGTCGGGACGAGTAAGTTACGTAAAGTTTGTGATTAAGTAAAGTAAGTATTGTTATGTAAATTATCATTAGCCCTGTTAGCTCAGTTGGTAGAGCAGCTCCCTTTTAAGGAGACGGTCGGGGGTTCGAATCCCTCACAGGGCACATTAAAAAAATCGGCTTTAGGCCGATTTTTTTAATGTGCCCTGTAGCAAGTGAATTGATTCACTTGTGTTAGGGATTCGAAGACCGCAGCGATGCCGAGCCAACAGGCGAGGCCGCGAGGGGCGGCCTGCGAGTTTGCCGAGTGGCTGACGAGGCAAAACTTGTAGGCGAATCCTGGGCACAAAATTACGAAGAAAAATGTGCGAGCATTTTTCGACTATTGTTTTGTAGCCCTGTGAGGGATTTGTTACGTAGCCTGTTACGTAACAAGCTACGTAACAAATCTATACTCCCAATAGAATCTTCTCCAAACCAAACTCAAATTCTTCCGAGCCCAAATAAGTTTCGTGATAGAGGTCAACCAGTTCACCTGATAATTTTTCTAACTCCCACACCTCAAACTTCTGCGCGGCTCGTTTAGTTTTGTTTAAAACAAATGGTTTTAAGTTTAATTCTTTTTCGTTTTTGGTTTTTTTCACCAAAATCATGTTTTGCACTTGCCAGATTATTTTCCACAAGACCTCGTCTGCCGAGACACCGGACAAGAGCGCCTCTTCATAAAGAGTCCAGGCTTCATTTTTATCGCGCGCCGAAAAAGCATCAACGATTGAATAAATGTTAAATTCCGACGGCGGCAAAACGGAAAATTCCTGAGCCTTAACCGCCACCTTCTTAATTTTTTCTATCTCCTGATGTCTTTTTTTCCATTTATCTTTGTCTTCAAAAGAAGCGCCTTTACCCAACAATTCCTCTTCTTCTAAAAACAGAAAGATGTTTTCTGATTCCGCGATGTCGGTTAGACGCGCTAAAATAAATTCTTTGGCCGCTTTATCTTTTATCTCTTTCAATAAGTTATCACCAGCGACCACAAAACGGCGAACAAAAAGTGTTTGACCAAATATTAACTCTTCAAATTCGGAACTTGAAAAGTTTTCTGCGCTTAATTTAAAAAAGGTTGCTTCGGGTTGTTTGCGCAAAATTGAATGGGCCAAAGCCAGGTGTTTGTCTCGTGTCTTTTTTTTATCAGAACCATAAGTAAGGTAGAGCATAGGATAATGTAAAATTTAAAAATTAAAATCGAAGATAAAAAGTTCTAATAATTTTACATTTTAAATTTCAAGGCTGATGCCGACCGGACAATGGTCAGAACCAAGCTGCGTATCCAAAATAAACGCGTCTTTGACATTTTTCCGGAGTGACTGACTTACCCAAAAATAGTCTATCCGCCAGCCGATGTTCCTGGCGCGCGCTTGGAACTTATAACTCCACCATGAATAGATGTTTTCTTGGTCGCCATGAACTAGCCGGAAGGTATCCACCAATTCCGCCACCGCGAATCTGTCGGCCCAACGGCGCTCTTCGTTGGTAAAACCAGGGTTGCCAACATTGTCTTTGGGGCGAGCCAAATCAATTTCCCGATGCGCGACATTAAAATCGCCGCAAGTAACCACCGGTTTTATTTTTTCTAACTGCTTCACGTGCTGGAGCCAGCGGTCATTAAAATCTTCTTTTAAAGTCAGGCGCGACAAGTCGTGGCGCGCGTTCGGAAAGTAGGTGTTAACAAAAAAGAATTTTTCAAACTCCAAGGTCAACACCCGACCCTCTTCATCGTTCCCATTGGTTTTGCCGGGCGCGACAAAACCCTTACCGATTGCCAGCGGCTCTACCTTGGCAAAAACCGCCGTGCCGGCGTAGCCCGGTTTCTGGGCCGGATGCCAATATTCGTTATAAATCTTAAAATCAAATTCCGCCTTTTCTCTCGCGCTGTTAGAAATTTTTATTTCCTGCAAACCCAAAACGTCAGGCTGGACTTCGGCCAAAAACTCTTCAAAAAAACCGCTTTTTACGGCCGCGCGAATGCCGTTTACATTCCAAGAAAATAGTTTCAGAGGCTTAGCCATAATCTAATCTTAGCGGTAATTCTTAAGAATGGCAAAGTCTTTTTTTAAATCATCAATCAGGGCTCGATTATAAATCGCCGCGGCTGGATGATAAAACGGAATAACCACAATTGGCCCATAGGGAGCCTGGGCTGAAAAAATTTTGCCGTGAAGTTCGCTGATTGACTTCAACGCTTCCGGCACAGCAAATTTTTCCAAAATATAGCGCATGGAAAAACGACCCAGAGTGGCGATAACTCGCGGCTCAATAATCTCAATTTGCCGGTCAAGGAACGGGCCATAACAGGCGATCTCTTCCGGCAATGGGTCCCGATTTTGTGGCGGTCGGTCTTTGATAATATTGGTCACGTAAACTTCCGCGCGGTTAATTCCGACACCGGTCAACAAATCGTCCAAAATTTTGCCGGCCGCGCCGCAAAAAGGTCGCCCCGTCTTGGCTTCGTTACGTCCCGGCGCTTCACCGACAAACATAATTTTGGCTTCGTGATTTCCCTCGCCAATAACCGGAAAAAAATTATTTGCTTGTCGAAAAGAAAATAGCGGTGATTTTTCAAGCCCCAAAAGCTCGTTTTTAATGACTCGCAATTTTTCCGTTTTTTCTTTCAGGGTCATAGCCTTTAGCCCTTATCATCGCCACTGACTTTTTTTTGCAGACCGCTCACAAAATCACGTTGAATTATCCAAAGAACGGCAAAGATAAAAATCGTCAGACCGGCGGCAAGCAACGCCAGCCAGTAAAAACCAAAGCCGCAAGCCAAGCCAACGCCAGCGGCCACCCACATTCCGGCCGCAGTTGTCAGCCCCGTCACCTTGCCGGTTCTGGCCATAATCAAACCGGCCCCTAGAAAACCGACTCCCACTACCACCTGCGAGGCCATCCGCAAGGGGTCAAAGTTTATCACTCCAACCGTCTGCTCGGTAACCATTTTGGAAATAACCGCAAAAAGCGCCGATCCCAAACTAACCAAGGCGAAGGTTCTCATCCCCGCTACCTTGCCTGCCAAGTTGCGTTCGAAACCAAGGCAGACACCTAAAATAACCGCCAACCCCAAACTTAAAATTATTTCCCCGCCCGCTATTTCAAACATAAAAAATTAAAATTACTGCTATGTCTCTATTTTAAAATTTTTTACGAAAAAAAACAAAAAAACCGCCAGTGGCGGTTTTTTTGTTTTTTTGACTGTAAATTATTCAGCAACTTCGGAAGTGGTGGCAATTTCGTCAACAACCTCAACCTCGCCTTCCAAAACTTCCCCCGTGGCGCCTTCTAAGTCGGTCGTTTCTTCAACTGGAGTTTCAATCTCGCCTTCCGGAGTAGCCGGAGTTTGAGACTTGTACCAAACTACGCCAATGATAATCAAGATGATTATAATAGCGACAATAACGTAATTTTTCATGGATTATAGTGTTTGTTTTACTTTAATCGACCTTTGCTTGATTGCAAATTGTAACATTGCGATTTCATCATATAGTAT
>Ga0116141_10000260_pt1 | contig 38923 bp, 18 predicted proteins | sample AD_UKC097_MetaG_FD_89744 | JGI IMG/M metagenome (GOLD analysis project Ga0116141, IMG submission 89744) | Active sludge microbial communities of municipal wastewater-treating anaerobic digesters from USA - AD_UKC097_MetaG | ecosystem: Engineered > Bioreactor > Anaerobic > Digestate | place: USA...
TGAGCTTCAACGCCCAGGCCACCAATGCGCTGGTGAACAGCGCCCTGCGGCAGATCGCCTACAGCAACGGCAGCAACACGCCGCCGGCCAGCGTGCAGATCGACTGGACCTTCAGCGACGGCAACAGCGGAGCGCAGGGCTCGGGTGGCGTGCTCACGGCCACGGGCGCGACGCAGGTGAACATCACCGCGGTCAACGACGCGCCGCTGAACACGGTGCCGGGCGGGTTGCAGACGACGCCGGTGAACACGGCGCTCGTGTTCTCGATCGGCACCGGGCGGGCGATCCAGGTGGCCGACGTCGACGCCGGCACCCTTCAGGTCACCCTGAGCGCCACCAACGGCACCTTGACCCTGTCCGGCGTCGTCGGGCTCGGCTTCTCCGCCGGGGACGGGTCCGCCGACGGCACGATGACCTTCACCGGCACCGCCGCCGCCATCAACGCCGCCCTCGAGGGACTGAGCTTCGCGCCCACCAGTGCGTTCCAGGGCAGCGCGAGCATCGTGCTCCAGACCTCCGATCAGGGGGGCACCGGCAGCGGCGGGACGCTGACCGACAGCGACACCGTGCAGATCCAGGTCGGAGCAGCCCGCTTCCAGCAGGGCGTGTCCGGCTATGCCGGCACGGCCGACACCTGGGTCAGCACCGGGTCGGCCAACACCGACCATGGCAGCGAGACCACCGTGATCGCGGACGACAACTCCGCGAGCGACGCGGCGCTGCTGCGCTTCGACGCCCTGTTCGGCAGCGCGCCCGGCCAGATCCCTGTCGGATCGACGATCGCGGGCGCCACCTTGTCGATCTACGTGACCGACCGCGATCTCAGCGACACGGTCGCCCTGCACCGCATGCTGTCGCCGTGGACGGAAAGCGCCACGTACACGAGCCTGGGCAGCGGCGTGCAGGCCAACGGGGTCGAGGCATCGTCCAGCGCGCTGCTGACGCTCGACGCCGGCGTGCTCGGCTGGAACAACCTGTCGAGCGCACAACTGACGGCGGCCGTGCAGGCCTGGGCGAACGGTCAAACGAACCACGGCTTCGCGTTCATCTCGAACGCAGCCGACCTCTGGACGTTCGCTTCGTCGGAGAACGCCACCGTCAGCCTCCGGCCGTACCTGACCGTGTCGTTCACGCCGCCGCAGGCGCCGGTCGTCACCACCACCCCGAGCCCGGTCGCCTACACCGAGAACGGCGCGCCGATCGCCGTCGATCCGAACCTGCAGCTCACCGATGCCGACAGCACGACGCTGACTGGCGCCACGGTGTGGATCTCGGCGCAGTACGTGGCCGGGCAGGACGTGCTCGCCTTCACCGACCAGAGCGGCATCACGGGAAGCTGGAACGCCGGCACCCTGACGCTGACCGGCACGGCCACCGTCGCGCAGTACCAGGCCGCGCTGCAGTCGATCACCTACGCAAACACGAGCGACGCGCCCGACACCGCGCTGCGCACGGTGAGCTTCGTCGTCGACGACGGCATCGCCGACAGTGCAGCGGCCCTGCGGCAGATTGCGGTGTCGGCCGTCAACGACGCACCGGTGCTGGGCTTGGTGTCCGGCAACGCGAACTATCCGGAGAACGCCGGCGCGGTGGTCCTCTCCGCTTCGGCCACCGTCACGGACGCCGATTCCGCCGACTTCGACGGCGGACGCCTCGTTGTCGGCATTTCTGCCAACGGGCAGGCCGAGGACCGGATCTCCATCCGCAACGAAGGCACCGGCGCGGGCCAGATCGGCCTGTCCGCGGGTGCCGTCACCTATGGCGGGGTCACGATCGGTTCGGCCAGCGGCGGATCGGGCGCCGCGAGCCCGCTGATCGTCACCTTCAACGCCAACGCGAGCGTGGCCGCCGTGCAGGCGCTGGCGCGCAACATCACGTACGAGAACGTCTCGGAGGCACCGTCCACCGCCGTGCGCACCATGTTCGGCTACGTGGAGGACGGCGACGGCGGCACCAGCAACACCGTCTCGGGCACGCTGACGATCATTCCGTCGAACGACGCCCCGGTCATCACGTCCAACGGTGGGGGCGCGAGTGCGGCCGTATCGGTGGCCGAGAACCAGACCGCAGTGACCGTCGTCACGTCGTCGGATCCGGACTCGGCCAACCGAACCTACAGCATCGCCGGCGGCGCCGACGCAGCCCTGTTCTCGATCGATGCCGTCGACGGGACGCTGACGTTCGTGTCGGCACCCGACCACGAGACGCCGCTCGACGCCGGTGCCGACAACGTGTACGACGTCGTCGTCCTGGCGAGCGACGGCAGTCTGTCGGATACGCAGGCGATCGCCGTCACGGTCACGAACGTGAACGAAGGCGGCGTGAGCACCCTGGCGGACACGAACGCCGCTGCCGATCGCATTGCCGAGAACGCGGCGGTCGGCACCGCCGTCGGCGTGACCGCCTTCGCCTCGGATCCGGATGCGCCGGACACGGTCGGCTACACGCTGGACGACAACGCGGGTGGACGCTTCTCGATCGACGCCGCGGGTGTCGTACGCGTCGCCGGTGCGCTCGACCGGGAGGCCGCCGCCAGCCACGACGTGATCGTGCGCGCCACCAGCACCGATGGCTCCTTCAGCACCGCCACCTTCACCATCGCCGTCGACGATGTCGACGAGTTCGACGTCGGGGCGGTGACCGATGGCAACGCTGCGGCCAACACGGTCGCCGAGAATGCAGTGGTCGGGACTGCCGTGGGGATCTCGGCGGTCGCCAGCGACCTGGATGCCACGACCAACGGCATCACCTGGTCGCTCGACGACGATGCGGGCGGACGATTCTCGATCGACGCGAGCGGCGTGGTCCGCGTTGCTGGAGCGTTGGACTTCGAGACGTCCTCCAGCCACTCGGTGATCGTCCGCGCCACCAGCGACGATGGCTCGTTCTCGACCGCAACCTTCGGCATCACGGTCACCGACGTCAGCGAGGCATCGATCGGCGCGACTTCGGACAATGACGCAGCAGCCGACCGCGTCGCGGAGAACGCTGCGGTTGGCACGGCGGTTGGCGTCACCGCCCTCGCGGTCGATCCCGACGTCGTCGACGCGGTCAGCTACAGCCTCGATGACAACGCGGGTGGACGCTTCTCGATCGATGCCGCGAGTGTCGTACGGGTCGCCGATGCACTCGATCGGGAGTCTGCGGCCAGCCATGACGTGACAGTGCGCGCCACCAGCACCGATGGATCCTTCAGCACCGCCACCTTCACGATCGCCGTCGACGACGTCGACGAGTTCGACGTCGGTGCGGTCACCGACAGCAACGCTGCCGCGAACACCGTTGCCGAGAATGCGGCGATCGGCACCGCCGTGGGCATCTCGGCCCTGGCCTCGGATCCGGATGCAACGACCAACGCCATCACCTGGTCGCTCGACGACGATGCGGGCGGTCGCTTCAGCATCGACGCAGGCGGCGTGGTCCGGGTCGCCGGAGCGTTGGACTTCGAGACGTCCTCCAGTCACTCGGTGATCGTCCGCGCCACCAGCGACGATGGCTCGTTCTCGACGGCGACGTTTGGCATCACCGTCACCGACGTCAGCGAGGCATCGATCGGCCCGGCTTCGGACAACGACGCAGCAGCCGACCGCGTAGCGGAGAACACTGCCGTTGGCACGGCGGTTGGCGTCACTGCGCTCGCCGTCGACCCCGACATCGTCGATACCGTGTCCTACAGCCTCGACGACGATGCGGGCGGGCGCTTCTCGATCGACGCGGCAGGTGTCGTGCGCGTCGCCGGTGCCCTGGACCGCGAATCCGCTGCCAGCCACGACGTGACCGTGCGCGCCACCAGCACCGACGGTTCGTTCAGCACCGCCACGTTCACCATCGCGATTGATGATGTCGACGAGTTCGACGTCGGGGCGGTCACCGATGGCAATGCCGCGGCCAACACCGTTGCCGAGAACGCACTGATCGGCACCGCCGTGGGGATCTCGGTGGTCGCCACCGACCCGGATGCGACCGTCAACGCCGTCACCTGGACGCTCGATGACGATGCCGGCGGCCGCTTCAGCATCGACGCGGGCGGCGTGGTCCGTATTGCCAACGCCTTGGACTTCGAAACGGCGTCCAGCCACTCGGTGATCGTGCGCGCCACCAGCGACGACGGCTCGTTCTCGACCGCGACGTTTGGCATCACCGTCACCGACGTCAGCGAAGCCGCCGTGGGGCCGATCTCGGATACGGATGGTGCGGACGACCGGGTCAGTGAAAGCGCCGCGATCGGTACGGCCGTCGGCATCGCGGCCCTGGCCGTCGACCCCGACGTCGTCGATACCGTGTCCTACAGTCTCGACGACGACGCAGGAGGACGCTTCGCGATCGACGCCGCGGGCGTCGTGCGCGTCGCCGGTGCGCTCGACCGCGAATCCGCGGCCAGCCACGACGTGGTCGTACGCGCGACCAGCACGGACGGCTCCTTCAGTACGGCCACCTTCACGATCGCCATCGACGACGTCGACGAGTTCGACGTCGGTGCGATCACCGATGGCGACGGCGCAACCAACACCGTGGCCGAGAGCGCGGCGATCGGGACTGCCGTGGGCATCTCGGCCCTGGCCACCGACCTGGACGCCACCACCAACGCCATCACCTGGTCGCTCGACGACGACGCAGGCGGCCTCTTCAGCATCGACGCAGGCGGCGTGGTCAGGGTCGCTGGAGCCCTGGACTTCGAAACGGACTCCAGCCACTCGGTCATCGTGCGTGCCACCAGCGTCGATGGATCCTTCTCGACGGCGACGTTTGGGATCACCGTCACCGACGTCAGCGAGGCATCGATCGGCGCGACTTCGGACAACGACGCAGCGGAAGACCGCGTCGCGGAGAACGCTGCGATTGGAACCGCGGTTGGCGTCACTGCACTCGCCGTCGACCCCGACGTCGTCGATACCGTGTCCTACAGCCTCGACGACGATGCCGGCGGACGCTTCTCGATCGATGCGGCGGGTGTCGTACGCGTCGCTGGCGGCCTGGACCGGGAGGCCGCGACCAGCCACGACGTGACCGTGCGCGCGACGAGCACCGACGGCTCCTTCAGCACCGCCACCTTCACGATCGCCGTCGACGACATCGACGAGTTCGACGTCGGACCAGTCACCGACGGCAACGCCGCGGCCGACACCGTGGCCGAGAGCGCGGCGATCGGAACCGCCGTGGGCATCTCGGCACTGGCCACCGACCTGGACGCCACCACCAGCGCCATCACCTGGTCGCTCGACGACGATGCCGGCGGTCGCTTCAGCATCGACGCGGGCGGCGTGGTCCGCGTCGCCAGTGCCTTGGACTTCGAGACGGCCTCCAGCCACTCCGTGATCGTGCGCGCCACCAGCGACGACGGTTCGTTCTCGACCGCGACGTTCGGCATCACGGTCACCGACACGAGCGAAGCTGCCGTCGGCCCGCTCTCGGATACGGACGGTGCGGACGATCGCGTGAATGAAAACGCGATCGTCGGCACTGCTGTCGGCGTGTCGGTCCTGGCCGTGGACCCCGACATCGTCGACACCGTCGCCTACAGCCTGGACGACGACGCGGGTGGACGCTTCTCGATCGACGCTGCGGGTGTCGTACGCGTCGCCGGTGCGCTCGACCGCGAATCCGCCGCCAGCCACGACGTGATCGTCCGTGCCACCAGCACCGACGGCTCCTTCAGCACCGCTGCGTTCACGATCGCCATCGACGACGTCGACGAGTTCGACGTCGGTGCGGTCACCGATGGCAACGCCGCCGCGAACACCGTTGCCGAGAATGCGGCGATCGGCACCGCCGTCGGCATCTCGGCCCTGGCGACCGACCCGGACGCCACGACCAGCGCCCTCACCTGGTCGCTCGACGACGATGCCGGCGGCCGCTTCAGCATCGACGCGGGCGGCGTGATCCGCGTCGCCGATCTCCTCGACTACGAGACCGCCGCGAGCCACGCCGTTATCGTGCGCGCCACCAGCGACGACGGCTCCTTCTCCACCGCCACGTTCGACATCGCCGTCACCGACGTCAGCGAATCGGCCGTCGGCCCGGTGGCCGACACCGATGCCGCCCCGGATCATGTGTCGGAAGACGCCGCCATCGGCACGCTGGTCGGCATCACCGCCAGCGCCGTCGATCCGGACGTGCTGGACTCGGTCACCTACACGCTGGACAACGACGCCGGTGGCCGCTTCTCGATCGACGCCGCGGGCGTCGTGCGCGTCGCCGGCGCGCTGGATCGCGAGGCGGCCGGCAGCCACGAGATCGTCGTCCGGGCCACCAGCACGGACGGCACGTTCAGCGCGCGCATTTTCACCGTCGCCGTCGACGACGTCGACGAGTTCGACGTCGGGCCGGTCACCGATACGAATGCGGCGCCGAACACCGTCGCCGAGAGCGCCACGACCGGATCCGCCGTCGGGATCACGGCCGGCGCGACCGACCCGGATGCCACCACCAACGGCATCACCTGGTCGCTGGACAACGATGCGGGCGGCCGCTTCACGATCGACGGCAACGGTGTGGTGCGCGTCGGCAACGGCCTGGACTACGAAAGTGCCACGAGCCACGGCATCGTCGTGCGGGCAACCAGCGCCGACGGCAGCACGTCGACCCAGGCGTTCACGATCCAGGTCACCGACACCAACGAATCCGGCGTGGGCGGCATCTCCGACGTGAACGGCGCCGCCAACCGCGTGACCGAGAACGTCGGCGCCGGCACCGCCGTGGGCATCACGGCGTCCGCACGCGACCCGGACAAGTCCGACTCGGTGAGCTTCAGCCTGGAGAACAGCGCCGGCAACCGGTTCGTGATCGACGCAGCCACCGGCGTCGTGCGCACCGCACGGCTGATCGACCGCGAGGTGGCGGCCAGCTTCGACATCGTCGTGCGCGCCACGAGCACGGATGGCTCGTTCAGCCGGCAGACCTTCACCATCGACGTCACGGACGTCGACGAGCACGACGTCGGCGCGGTGTTCGACGCCAACGGGGCCGACGACACGGTGCCCGAGAACGCCCTGGTCGGCACGACGGTGGGCATCACCGCGCGGGCGGTGGATGCCGACGCCACGAACAGCGGGGTGCGGTACACGCTGGTCGACAATGCCGGAGGGCGCTTCTCGATCGACGCCACCAGCGGCGTGGTCCGGGTCGCCGCCAAGCTCGATTACGAGACGGCACCCAGCCACACGATCGTCGTGCGCGCCACCGGAGACGACGGGTCCACGTCGACCGGCTCCTTCGTGATCGCGGTCGCTGACGTCGGCGAGTACTCGACCAGCCCGATCCAGGATGCCAACGGCGCCGCCAATGCGGTGCAGGAGAACGCGGCGATCGGCACGACGGTGGGCATCACCGCCAGCGCCGTCGACCGCGACCGCGAGGACAGCGTGTCCTACGTGCTGGACGACTCCGCCGGCGGGCGCTTCAGCATCGACGCCGACAGCGGCGTGGTCCGCGTGGCCGGTGCGATCGACCGCGAAGCCGTCGACGCCCTGAACATCGTGGTGCGCGCGGTCAGCACCGACGGCTCGTTCACCACGCGCGCATTCACGATCGCGGTCGGCGGCGTGAACGACAATGCGCCTGTGATCACCAGCGGCGGGGGACGGGCGCTCGCCTGGCTGTCGCTCGAGGAAGGCACCACGGCGGCGACCACGATGACGGCCGAGGATGCCGATGTGCCGGCCTCCGCAACGCCCCTCACCTGGTCGATCATCGGCGGCAGCGACGCCACCGCGTTCACGCTCGATGCACGCTCGGGCGAGCTGCGCCTGCGCGCCGAGCCGGACTTCGAGCACCCCGCCGACGCCGACGGCGACAACACCTACGAGGTGCTCGTGCGTGTCAGCGACGGCACGAACACCGCCAGCCAGCTGCTGAACGTGCGGATCGTCGACCGCAACGAGCCTTCGGTGGCGCGCGACGACACCTACGCAACGCGCGAGGACGCGGCACTGACGGTGCGGGCGGCGGACGGCGTGCTCGCGAACGACGAGGACCCCGACGGCGGCGCGCTGTCGGCGGTGCTGGTCGAAGGGCCGGCGCACGGCAGCGTTCGACTCGAGGCGGACGGCTCGTTCACCTACACTCCGTCCTCGGAATACGCCGGACGCGACAGCTTCAGCTACCGGATCCGCAGCGGCGACACCGAGTCGAACCTGGCCGTGGTCGTGATCGACGTCGGCGCCGTCGACGATGCGCCGGTGAACATCGTGCCGCCTGCGCAGACGGTCACGGAAGACACGGCGCTCGTCTTCTCGGGCACCGGCGGCAACCGGATCTCGGTGTCCGATCCGGACGCCGGCGACGACCTGCTTCGGGTGCGCGTCGCGGTCGATCGCGGCCTGATCTCGATCGACCGGATCGACGGGCTGACGGGAGTCGGGCGACCCGGCGGGCGATGCGGCCCTCACCCTGCGGGGCACCGAGTCCGCGCTCGACCGGGCACTCGACGGGCTGCGCTTCACGCCCCTGGCGGACTGGTCGGGCACGGCCCGTCTGACGATCGTCACCGCGGGCGTCGCAACCGACGCCCCGCCGGCCGCGACCGACGCCGTCGACATCACCGTGCGCCCGGCCAACGATGCCCCCGTGCTCGACATGCCCGGCCGGATCGTGACGGCCGAGAACGAGCGCGCGATCCTGCAGGTCGCCGCCCAGGATCCCGATCTGCCGGACGAGCGTCTGCGGTTCTCGATCGACGGCGGTGCCGACGCCGCACTGTTCACGGTCGACGCCGGCTCCGGCGCGCTCGGCTGGGTGGACGCCCCCGACTACGAGACGCCGCGCGACGCTCAGCGTGCAAACGTGTACGAGGTGCGCGTCCGGGTTGCCGACGACAGCGGTGCGACCGATGCGCGCACCCTGCGCATCGAGGTCACGAACGTCAACGAGGCGCCGGTGGTCTGGGCGACCGCGGGCACCGACGGCGGAAGTGCCCCCATCGCCGCGGTCGCGATCACCGACGTCGACAGCGGCCTGATCACCAGCGCAACGGTGCGCGTGGCCAACGGCGCACCGGCCGACGCGGACCAGCTGATGCTGACGGGCGCGCATGCGATGCAGGCGTACTGGAACGCCGCCGATGCGACACTGACGCTCGTCGGTCCGGCCAGCATCACGCAGTACGAGCAGGCGCTGCGCGCGGTCATGTTCGAGACGTCGGACGCGGCGGCGCCCGCGCGCCTGGTGACGATCACCGTGTCCGACGGCGCGCTGGCCTCGCCGGTGTCCGCGAACGCGTACGCGGTCGGCACGGCCCTGCGGGCCAGCGCGCCGATGCTGCCACTCGCGCCGCAGCCCGGCAGCCCCGCGACGCCCGACGGCACCGGCCTGACGGGTCAGCCGGTCGGCACCACGGCGGGCAGCACACCATCGTCGACACCGTACGCCACGACGCCGACGCCCGTCGCCGGGCTGACGCCGGTGACCCCGTCGCTGGCGCTCCCCTCGACTCCATCGTTCACTTCGCCGGCGTCGATCACGGCGCCGACGACCTCGACCGGCACGACGCCGCCCGGCGTCACTGCGCCGGGCACGACGCCCACCGGAAAGGCCCTCGAAGCCGCCGCCGGCGCGACGCCCTCGGGGACGACCGGAACGACCGGTGCGACCGCATCGCCGACCGCACCGGCGCGCGCGTCGACCGGACTCTCGCCGCTGACCGATGCACTCGACGCGCTGATCACGGCGTCGGCGCCGCCCGCCGAGCGCCTGGCCGACCCCACGCGTGTCACGGTGCTGCAGGGCGCCTCCACCGGCCTGGTCAGCCTGCGCAGCGACCCTGCGGTGCTCGGCGGATTCGCGCTCAGCCAGCCGCTCGCCGAGGTGCTGTCGCTCTCGCTCGACACCGAGCGGACCGCGGCGGTCGCCGGCCTCGACCTGCTGCTCGGCATGCCGGGCGGCGGCACCGGACGCACCACGGTCACGGTTGCCGCCGACGGTCTGCGCATCGAACTCACCGGCAGCGACGCGATCTCGGTCGATGCGCTGAGCACCACCACGCGCGTGTCGGGCCTGGCGGCCTCGGCCCTCACCTTGTGGTGGGCGGCACGCGCGACCGGTCTTGCGGCCGCGCTGGCGGCTTCGGTGCCGGCCTGGAGTTCGTTCGACCCGCTGCCGATCGTCGATCGCCCGGACGCCCCCCGCAAGGGGAAGGCCGCGACGCGCAGACCGGCACCCGCCGGTGCGGCGCCCGCCGGAGCGGCATCCGCCGGCGCGGCCGCACCCACGACGACGCAGACGCAGACCGTGCAGGCGACCCCGCGCACGCTGCTGATCATGGACGACGCACGATGAAGAAGCTCAACGCGGTCGGCAGGATCGCACTCGGCCTGGTGGCGCTGGCCGCCTCGATGGTGCTGATCTTCGACCTGATCTTCGGGCTGCTGCCGAGCGAGTCGGACACGCAGCGCATCGTCCGCCAGAAGGTGAGCGAGAACCTGGCGATCCAGGCGGCCGGCCTGCTGCAGGCGCGCGACGTGTCCGCGATCGAGGCGACGCTGCACAGCGTGTTCCGCCGCGACCCCGAGGTGCGCTCGATCGCGGTGCGGCGCGCCGACGGGCTGATGGTGGCTTCGGCCGGCGACCACGTACGCTACTGGGTCGCCCCGCGCGACGGACTGTCGACCCTGACGCACGTGATCGTGCCGATCCAGGCCGACGGCGTGCGCTGGGGCGCGCTGGAGATCGCCTATCGCGCCTCGCTCGAACGTCCGCTGCTCGACTGGCTGAACGGCCCCACCGTCAAGCTGCTGGGGCTGCTCACGCTCGGCGGCTTCGTGCTGTTCTACCTGTACATGCGCCGCGCACTGCAGCACCTCGATCCGCGCTCGGCGGTGCCCGAGCGGGTGCGCGTCGCGTTCGACTCCCTCACCGAAGGCGTGCTGATCGTCGATTCGGCGGCACGCATCGTGCTGACGAACCACGCGTTCCGGCGCCTTGGCGGCGAGCGCTCGCGCGATCCGATCGGTCGGCGACCGGACGACATCCCGTGGCTCGCGTCGGCGCTGGGTGCCGACACCGGGGAGCCCCCGTGGCACGAAGCCATGCGCACCGGCAAGCCGGTGAGCGCGCGTCCGATCGCGATCGGGGCCAACGGCAGCCAGTCGCGCAAGGCGATCGTCAACTGCGCGCCCGTGCTCGACGGCGGCGGCGGGGTGCAGGGATGCATGATCACGTTCAACGACGTCACCCAGCTGGAGGCCGCACGCGAGCAGCTCGTCGACGCGCTGGCCGACCTGGTCACGTCGAAGGAGGAGCTCGAGCGCAAGAACGAGGAGCTGGAGTGGCTGGCCAGTCGCGATCCGATGACCGGATGCCTGAACCGGCGCGTGTTCTTCGAGCGCTTCGAACTGCTGTTCCGGACGGCGACCCGCGACGGCACGGCGCTGGCCTGCGTGATGTGCGACATCGACAAGTTCAAGTCGATCAACGACCGCCTCGGCCACCAGGTCGGCGACCAGGTGATCAAGGCGATCGGTACGCTGCTGCAGCGCGCCGCACGGCCCGGCGACCTGGTCGGCCGCTACGGCGGCGAGGAGTTCTGCCTCGTCGTCGCCGGCCGCGATGCTGCCGAAGCCGCGCGCTTCGCCGAATCGCTGCGCGCCCGCTTCGAGGCGGAAGGGGCGGCGTCGGTGCCGGCGCTGTTCGGATCGCAGGTCACGGCCAGCTTCGGCGTGTCCACGCTCGGTGGAGGCGCACGCGGTCCGGAGGAACTCATCGACCAGGCGGACCAGGCGCTCTACGCGTCGAAGCACGGCGGGCGCAATCGCGTGACCGTCTATGCGTCGCCCGACGCATCGCTCCCCATGACGAAGGACGAAGCCCATGCCGCATGACCGGTTCAGGATCGGCGCCGACCCGCTGATCGCGCGGGTGAGCGAACTCGCCGCCATCGGCGTGTTCGAGTGGCATCCGGCCCAGGGGCGCATCAGTGCGACCCCGCACTGCCTCACCCTGCTCGGGCTGGAGGATCCCGAGGCGCCGCTGACGGCCGCCCGGCTGTGGTCCGGCATCGCCGACACCGATCGCGACCTGCTGGCCGAGGCGATGCGCGGCGTGCTCGCCGGCGGCGATCCCGTGCGACTGCAGGTGCGCACCCACGCAGCCGCGCACCCGGCCCCGCACGCGGTCGATGGGCTGCCTGGATCGGCGACGGCGTCCGAACGGATCGCCGAGCGCCGGCGGGACACGGGTCTGCTGACGGTGGCGCTCGAGGCCCTGCCCGCGACCGGCGGCGACACCGGCATCCTCGGCACCGTCGCACCGGCCACGGCCGACGAGTCGGACAGCAAGTGGCGCCGGATGGTGTGCTACGACACCCTCACCGGCCTGCCGAACCGCCTGCTGTTCCGCGAGCAGGTCACCTACGCACTGAGGCGTGCCGAGCGCGACCGCACCCTGGTGGCGGTGCTGTCGATGGACGTCGACCAGTTCCGGCGCTTCAACGAGACCCTGGGCCACGAGTCCGGCGACCGCCTGCTCAAGCACGTCAGCGCGCGGGTCGCGCGCTGCCTGCGCAGCGAGGACATCATCGCCGCCGGCGAGGGTCTGGAGCGCAGTTCGGGCGTCGCGCGGCTCGGGGGCGACGAGTTCGCCATCCTGCTGTCGCGCATCGGCGATCCCCAGGATGCCGCGCGCGTCGCGCGGCGTCTGCTGCAGGCCGTCTCGGAGCCGGTCGACATCGACGGCCGCAACATGTATCCGAGCGTCAGCGTGGGCATCGCCCTGTACCCGTGGGACGGCGAGGAGACCGACCGGCTGATCCGCTGTGCCGACACGGCGCTGGGCCGCGCGATGGAGCTCGGCGGCGGCCGCGCCCAGTTCTACAGCAAGGCGATGAACGCGCTCTCCGCGGATCGCCTGGCGCTGGAGACGGGTCTGCGCAACGCGCTGGACGCTGGCGAGTTCGTGCTGCACTACCAGCCGCGGGTCGACGGCGCGTCGCGCAGCATCCTGTCGAACGAGGCGCTGATCCGTTGGAACCACAGCGAGCGCGGTCTCGTGGCGCCGGGCGGCTTCATCGACGTGGCCGAGCAGAGCCGGCTGATCGTGCCGATCGGCACCTGGGTGCTCGAGGAGGCGTGCCGGCAGAACCGCATGTGGCAGCAGCGCGGTCTGCCCGCGGTGCCGATCTCCGTCAACATCTCGTCGATCCAGTTCCGCGACCCGGGGTTCATCGGCATCGTCGAGCGCGTGCTCGCCACCACGGGCCTGGAGCCGCGCTTCCTGGAGCTGGAGATCACCGAATCGGTGGTGATGTCGGAGGCCGAGGACGCGATCCGGATCATGCGCGCGCTCAAGGAGCTCGGCGTGCGGATCTCGATCGACGACTTCGGCACCGGCTTCTCGTCGCTGGCCTACCTGAAGGACTTCCCGGTCGACGCGCTGAAAGTCGACCGCTCGTTCGTGCACGACGTGACGCACAACCCGCGCATCGCGTCGATCGCCTGCGCGGTGATCGACCTGGGCACGCGCCTGGGCATGGAGGTCGTGGCCGAGGGGGTCGAGACCGAAGGGCAGCGGCGCTTCCTGCTGGAGCACGGCTGCCGCGAGATGCAGGGCTTCCTGTTCGCACGGCCGATGGATCCGGTCGCCCTGGAGATGCGCTGGCGCGGCAGCCGCGCCGAGGCGGTCGCCGCGACGGTGTGAACGGAGACCGGCACGGCCTGACGCGGGGGGCGGCCCCCGCGTCGGGACGTCAGCGCTTCCAGCTGGGCGGACGCTTGTCGATGAACGCCTGGACGCCTTCCTGCGCGGTGTCTTCCATCATGTTGCAGGCCATCGTCTGGCCGGCCAGCTGATAGGCCGCCTCGATCCCGGTCTCGAGCTGCCGGTAGAACAGCCCCTTGCCCATGGCGATCGCCGCCGACGGCTTGGCGAGGATCTTGCGGGCCAGGCCTTCGACCTCGGCGTCGAGCTGGGCGGCGGGCACGACCCGGTTGACCAGCCCCTTGTCGAGCGCGGCGGCCGCGTCGATGAAGTCGCCGGTGACGAGCATCTCGAACGCCTCCTTGCGCGACAGGTTGCGCGACAGCGCCACCGACGGTGTCGAGCAGAACAGGCCGAGGTTGACGCCCGAGACCGCAAACTTGGCCTCCTCGACGGCGACCGCCAGGTCGCACATCGCCACGAGCTGGCAGCCCGCCGCGGTCGCGATGCCGTGCACGCGCGCGATCACCGGCTGGGGCATGCGCTGGATCGTGAGCATCAGCTTGCTGCACTGCGCGAACAGCGCCTGGTAGAACGCCATCGTCGGCTGCGCGCGCATCTCGCGCAGGTCGTGCCCGGCGCAGAACGCCTTGCCCGCCGCGGCGAGCACGACGACGCGCGCCTGCGGATCGGCGGCGATCGCGTCGAGCTCCACCTGCAGCGCCGACATCATCGCCGACGACAGGGCGTTGTACTGCGACCCGCGGTTCATCGTCAGCGTGACGATGCCGTCGTCGCGACGGACGGTGACGAGCGCGTCCTCGGACGCGGTGTTGAGGACTGCGGACATGGCGGTCTCCTGGCGGTTGAGCGGCACGGCGGACCCCCGCGGCCACGCACGTGCAGGCCGTCCGTCCGACGGGGGGCGGTACGACCCGGATGCTACCGCGGCTCGACCCGCCGATGCATCCCGGTCACACCACCGGAGCGCCGAGCCCGCTGGGCATGAGCGCATGGTGCTTCGCCGCGTACATCGCCGTGTCGCTGCGGTGCAGGACGGACTCGGGCGGCTCGCCCGGGCGCGCCCGCGCAACGCCGAAGCTGACGGTGACCGCGAGGCCCGGCCGGATCGCCGCCCAGTCGGTGGCGGCGAAGGCATCGGCCACCTGCCGGCACCGGGCGACCGCCTCGGCCTCGTCGGTGGCGGGCAACAGGAGCACGAACTCGTCCCCCGCCAGCCGTGCCGCGAAATCGTCGGCATGCGCAAGACGGCGCAGCAGTTCCGCGAACCGCTGCAGCACCTGATCGCCCACCAGGTGCGAATGACGGTCGTTCACCTGCTTGAAGCGGTCCACGTCGAACAGCGCGACGCAGCACGCGTGCGCGGGTTCGCCCGCGTCGCTCAGGCGATCGGTCAGCACCCGGTCGAAGTGGCGGCGGTTGGGCAGGCCCGTAAGGGTGTCCTCCAGCGACAGGCGTTCGAGCCGGCGCGACGCGCTCTCGAGCACGCGCCGGGCGCGTTCGCCGCTGCGCACCTCGAGCTGCCACTCGACGACACGCGCGCGGCTCGCCAGGTTCTCGGTGCGGATCTTGTGCTCGCGGACCCGCAACCGCCGCATCTCGGCCATCGCGTCGGCCATCCGTCCCTGGGCCTCGTGCAGCCCGATGAGGATCAGGTGCCCCAGACAGGCCAGCTGCTCGTGGTCCACCCGGTTGGCGAGCTCGATCATGGCCGTCGCGCGCTGCTCGGCCTGCGCGAAGTCGTTCAGGGCGATCCCGATCTCGCAGCGCACCCAGTTCTCGACCACGTGCAGCCAGGTGGTCGCCCGATAGCGGTCGCGCCACTCGAGCGCCGCGGCGAGGCGGGCCTGCGCGCCGGCCAGGTCTCCGTTCCAGCAGGCGGCCAGGCTGGACAGGAACTGCAGCACTGCATGCCCGGTGACCTGCCCGCCGATCACGATGCTGCCGTTGCGGCCCGATCGCGCCAGCGCGTTGCAGGTCTCGACCACGGCATTCAGACGCCCGAGGTCGGGCAGCGCGCCGGTCTCGTAGCGCACGCACACGGCACGCACGCATTCGGACATCGCCTGGTTCTGACGCGGCTGCGCCGGCGGCAGCGGCGGATCGGATTCGCCGGCGGCCCGCACCGCGCGCTCGAAGCTGTGTTCCGCGCGCTCGAAGTCGCGGCTCCAGAACTGCGCGATGCCGAGGTAGTTCCAGGCGAGCACCGTCTGAGGCCCGACGGGCTGCAGTTCACACAGGCGGACACCGAGCAGCGCGGCCTCGACCGCCTCCTCGTTGCGGCCCAGACTCGCCGCACAGTGGGCGAGGGTCGCGAGCGCGGCCGATTCCCCGGCCACGTCGTCGAGCGCCTTGAACAGCATCGCTGCCCGCTGGGCGTGGTCGTGCGCGCGTCGGAACCGGGACACGGTCCGTTCGATGTCGCCGAGCGACGCCAGCGCACGCGCCTGCATCAGGCGATCGCCCCGGGCCTGGGCACCGGTCAGCACCTCGTGCGCGAGCGCCCGCGCCTGCTCGACGTCGCCGACGTCGAGCGACAGGCGCGCGCTCTGCAGCACGGTATCGAATCCGCTTCCCTGGACCATGCTCGATCGGTGGTTACGACACACTCGTATTCTTGTTCCCGCGCGTGTTCCACGTCGGAACGACCGGCGGACCACTGCACGATGCCACCAATTCGGGGCTTCGGCGACCGCGCCGCGACGTCAGGCACCGGGCGGCGCGCCCGATCCGACCGACGGCGTGCGCTGCGGGTCCGGCGGCCGCCGCCGGGGCGCCTGCACGCGCCGCTCGCGACGCCGGCGTCGATTCCGCCACACCCGTGCGGCCGACCGTCGGCCGACATGCGGCGAGCCCCGGAGGCCGCGGATCGTTCGATTACACTGGACCGACCCCATCCACGCCTCCGATCCCGCATCCGGAATGCTCGAAAAGATCCAGTCGGTCGCCGCCCAGGTAGGTCAGGTCGTCGTCGGCAAGCAGCCACAGATCCGACTCGCCCTCGCCTGCATGCTCGCGCGCGGCCACCTGCTCATCGAGGACCTGCCCGGCGTCGGCAAGACGACGCTGGCGCACGCGCTGTCGATCTCGCTGGGCCTGGAGTTCAAGCGCGTGCAGTTCACCAACGACCTGCTGCCGGCGGACATCGTGGGCGTCAGCGTGTTCGACCGGGATCGCGCGCAGTTCGTGTTCCACAAGGGCACGGTCTTCTCCCAGGTCCTGCTGGCCGACGAGATCAACCGCGCGTCGCCCAAGACCCAGAGCGCGCTGCTCGAAGCCATGGAAGAGCGGCAGGTGTCGGTCGACGGCAAGCCGATGGGCCTGCCGGACCCGTTCTTCGTGATCGCCACGCAGAACCCGCAGGACCAGATCGGCACGTTCCCGCTGCCCGAGTCGCAGCTCGACCGCTTCCTGATGTGCATCGAGCTCGGCTATCCGGATCCCAAGTCCGAGCGTGCGCTGCTCGACGGCGAGGACCGCCGCGGCATGCTCGACGCACTGCCCGCGCGCATCACGCCCCAGGACCTGGTCGCGGCCCAGCAGGAGGTGCGGCGCATCCGCTGCGCACCGGCGCTGCTCGACTACGTCCAGAACCTGCTCACCTTCAGCCGCCGCTCGCCGGCGCTGGCCGAAGGCCTGAGCCCACGCGCAGGACTCGCGCTGGTCCAGGCGGCACGCGCGTGGGCGATGCTCGACGGACGCAACCACGTGCTGCCGGACGACGTCCAGGCCGTGATGCCGGCGGTGGCCGGCCACCGGCTGCGCCCGGCGAAAGGCGGCGGCGTCACGTACCGCGCGCGCGCCGAGCTGGTCGCCGCGCTCGTCTCGTCGGTGGCGGTGCCCTAGGACCGCGTCCGCGCCGATGGCCCGCAGCGCCTCCCATCCGTTCCAGCACCGGGCCCGCACCCGGACCTCGAGCCGCGCGCCCGGCGACTCCTGGGTCGACCGGATCGCCGGCCGGTTCCTGCGGCGCCGTCCCCCGGTCGGCGGCGACGTGCGTCTCACCCAGCGCAACGTCTACGTGCTGCCGAGCCGTGCCGGGATGCTGTACGCGACGATCCTGCTGGCCATGCTGATCGCATCGGTCAACTACGCGCTGTCGCTCGGCTTCATGCTGACGTTCCTGCTGGGCGCGATCGCCGTGGTCGCGATGCTGCACACGTTCCGCAACATGGTGGCCCTGGTGCTGCGCCCGGGCCGTGCCGACCCCGTGTTCGCGGGCCAGCCGGCGCAGTTCTCGCTGCTGCTGATCAATCCGGCGCGTCACGACCGGCACGCGCTGAACCTGTTCGCGACCGGCATGGTCCGCCCGGAGGTCGTCGACGTCTCGGCGCAGACCGAGCAGCTCGTCACGATTGCGCTGCCGGCGCCGCAGCGCGGCTGGATGAGCGTGCCGCGCCTGAAGCTGTGGTCGGAGTTCCCGCTCGGTCTGTGGCGCGTCTGGAGCTACTGGCACCCATCGCTGCGCGTGCTCGTCTACCCCACGCCCGAGACCCCGCCCGCGCCCCTGCCCGAGTCCCGCGCGCTGGCCGGCGACGGCGAAGGCGGCGGGGGCGGCGAGGACGACATCGCCGCCGTCCGCCCCTGGCAGCCGGGCGATTCGCCCCGCCGGATCGCGTGGAAGGCGATGGCGCGGACGGCGTCCGACACGCTGCTCACCAAGCAGTTCGAAGGCGGAGAGCGCGGCGAACTGTGGTTCGACTGGCACCATCTGCCGGCGACCCTCGACCCCGAACTGCGCATCTCGCGCCTGACGCGCTGGGTCCTCGATGCCGACGCCAGCGGCGCCCGCTGGGCGCTCACGCTCCCGGGCGAGCCGATCCCCCTCGACGGCGGGCCCGGGCATCGCGACCGGTGTCTCGAGGCCCTGGCCACGATGCGGGTGTGACCATGGAGGCCGGCAAGGGGCTGCGGTATTCGCTGCGCGCGCTGGGCGGGCGCCTGGGCGAGCAATGGGAGCGCGAGCGGCGCGACACGCTGTTCCTGATGGGCGCGACGCTGCTGGCCGTGGCCCCGCATCTGATCCACCTGCCCTGGTGGACGGCGCTCGGCTTCCTGGTGCTGTTCTTCTGGCGGCTCGGCCTGGTGATGTCGGGCCGCTGGCTGCCGCGGGACTCGGTGCGCTGGTTCGCCGCCGCCGCCTGCACCGCCGCCGTGCTCGCGCACTACAAGACCCTGCTGGGCCGGGATCCCGGCGTCGCGCTGCTGGTGCTCTTCCTGGGCCTGAAGCTGATGGAGATGCGGGTGCGGCGCGACCTGTTCGTCGTCACCTTCCTGTGCTTCTTCCTGCTGCTGACGTCGTTCTTCTACTCGCAGACGATGCTGACCGGCGCGCTGACGCTGCTGGCGGTGCTGGGTCTGCTGACCACGATGCTGACGATGCAGTACGGCGCCAACGAACAGCCGGTGTCGCGCCGCGTGCGCACGGCGGGCGGCCTGCTGCTGCAGGCGCTGCCGATCGCCGCGCTGTTCTTCGTGCTGTTCCCGCGCGTGCAGGGGCCGCTGTGGGGCCTGCCCGACGACGCGCACGCCGGCGGGACGGGCCTGTCGGAATCGATGCGGCCCGGACAGATCTCCGAGCTGAGCCAGTCCGACGACATCGCGTTCCGCGTGCGGTTCGACGACACCCCGCCGCTGCCCGAGCGCATGTACTGGCGCGGCCCGACGTTCGGGCAGTTCGACGGCGCGGTCTGGAGCCCGATGCGCAAGCCGCTGGCGCCGGTGCCGCTGCCGAGCATCCAGGGCGAGGGATCGACCCTGGTGCGCTACACGGTGACGCTGGAGGCCCACAACCGGAACTGGCTGTTCGCACTCGAGGCGCCGGTGCGCATCGACCGTCTGCCCCAGGGGGCGGCGCTGCTGATGCCGGACATGCTCCTGCAGGCGCGCGAGCGTGTGGTCGAGCGGCTGCGCTACAACGTCGAGTCGACGACCGGCTACACGTTCGGACTCAACGAGACGCCGCTCAGCCTGCAGAACTGGCTCGCACTGCCGCCCGGTTTCAACCCGAAGACGCTCGAGCTCGCCGCGCGCTGGCGCAACGAGGAACCCGACAACGCGAAGCTGGTCGACCGGGCGTTGCGGATGTTCAACCGCGACGCGTTCCACTACACGCTGAAGCCGCCGCTGCTGGGCCGCGACTCGGCCGACGACTTCCTGTTCCGCACCCGTTCGGGCTTCTGCGAGCACTATGCCAGCGCCTTCGTCGTGCTGATGCGCGCCCTCGACATCCCGGCACGCGTCGTCACGGGCTACCAGGGCGGAGAGCTGAACCCCGTCGACGGCTGGTGGGTCGTCCGCCAGGCGGACGCGCATGCCTGGGCCGAGGTCTGGCTGGCGGGCCGGGGCTGGACACGCGTCGACCCCACGGCCGCGATCGCGCCCGAGCGCATCGAGCGCGGCAGCCGCGCGCTGCAGCCCGCCGCCGTCGAGCGTCCGCTGGGCCTGGACCTGCCTCTGCTCGCCGACCTGCGCTTCAACCTCGACGCGCTGTCGAACGCCTGGAACCAGTGGGTGCTGTCCTACGACCACAGCCGCCAGATGCGGCTGCTGGCCGCGCTGGGGCTGGGCATCGACGACTGGGGTCAGATGATCGGCGTGCTCGCCCTCGGCATGGCGCTGATGATCGGCGTGGTGGCGCTGATCACCCTGCGCCCGCGCCGCCCGCACGACCCGGTGGCGCGCGCGTATCACGAGTTCTGCCTGCGGCTGGCTGCCGTCGGCGTCACGCGTGCGCCGCACGAGACCTCGCACCGCCTGCTCGAGCGCGCCGAGCATGCGCTCGACCCCGCGCTTGCGCGTCAGGCCCGCGGCATCGTCACGCTCTACAACGCCCTGCGCTACGGCCCTGCCGACCGGAACGAACGCACCGACGTGAGACACTTGCGCTCTCTCGTCAAAGCGTTCAAGCCGTGATTCCGCCTCGTCTCCGCACGCCGCTCCGTTCCCTCGTTCTGCTGTGCCTGCCGGTCATCGCCGGTGCGCTGCTGACGCCTGCGCATGCCGCCCCGGCGCGACGGCACGCGCCGGCCGCGGTCGAGCCGGCCGCCGGCCGCGACTATGCCGCGCGCGACGAGGTCCGTGCCTTCATCGACGCGATGGTCCAGGCACACGGCTTCGATGCCGAGCACCTGTCGCGCGTGTTCCGCGCGGCCCGCTTCGACGCCGACGTCCTGCGCCTGATCGGTCCGCCGCGTGCCGGATTCAAGCGCTCGTGGGAGGTCTACCGCGCCCGCTTCCTCGACCCGCTGCGCATCCGCGAGGGCGTGCGCTTCTGGCGCACCCACGAGGACGCGCTGAAGCGCGCGTCGGCCGAATACGGCGTGCCGGCCGAGATCATCGTGTCGATCATCGGCGTCGAGACGATCTACGGACGCATCACCGGCGACTTCCGCGTGCTGGATGCGCTGACGACGCTGGCGTTCGACTATCCGCGCCGGGCCGCCTACTTCCGCGAGGAGCTCGAGCACTTCCTGCTGTACACGCGCGACGCCGGTCTCGACCTGTTCGAGGTGCGGGGCTCGTTCGCAGGCGCGATCGGTCTGCCGCAGTTCATGCCGGGCAGCCTGCGGCGCTTCGCCGTCGACTTCGACGGCGACGGGCGGATCGACCTGCGGGGCAGCCCGGTCGACGCGATCGGCAGCGTTGCACGCTTCCTGTCGCTGCACGGCTGGGTGCCCGGCGAGCCCACGCACTTCCCCGCGACGATCGCGGCCGAAGAGCGCATCGAGCCGCTGATCGCCGCCGGCATCGAACCGCAGTTCACGCTGGCGCAGCTCGCCGACTACGGCGTGGGCAGCCCGTCCGACGTGCCGGCCGACGCGAAGCTCGCGCTGATCGACCTGCAGAACGCCGGGCGCGCAACCGACTACGTGCTCGGCGCCCGCAACTTCTACGCCGTCACCCGCTACAACCGGTCGAGCTTCTACGCGATGGCCGTGATCGAGCTGGCGCGCACGCTGAGCAAGGCGCGCGACGGCTGAACGCCGGCGTCAGGCGCCGGGCTGCGGCGGCGGCGCAGCCACGGGCCGGGGCGCCCGCTGGCGCACGGCCATCGTGACGCCGCTGGCCACGATCAGGGCCATGCCCCCCAGCGCGATCGCGTCCGGGAAGTTGCCGAACACCAGCCAGCCGACCGTGATCGCCGCCACCAGCTGCGTATAGCCGAACGGCGCCAGCAGCGTCGCCGGCGCATGGTCGAAGGCGCGCACCAGCAGCATGTGCCCGAACGCGCCGATCGCCCCCGTGGCCACCAGCATCGCAGCGTCGAGCGCGCTGCGCGGCGACGTCCAGAACAGGGGCACGACCGCGCACATGATCACGGCCGACACGAGGCCGCCCAGGAACAGCGTGGCCATGCCGTCGTCCACGCCGGACAGGCGCCGCGTCAGCAGCTGATAGGTGGCGAAGCAGAACGCCGTGCACATCGGCAGCAGCGCCGCCCAGCTGAACACCGACGAGCCCGGCCGCACGATCAGCAGCACGCCGGCGAAGCTGACGGCCAGTGCCCACCACGTGCCTGCGGGCGCGCGTTCGCCCAGGAAGCGCACGGCCAGCACGGTCACCAGAATGGGCGCGATCGAGGCGATGGCGCCGGCATCGGCCAGCGGCAGGTAGGCCAGACCGAGGAAGAAGAACAGCGACGACAGCCCCAGCATCGCGCCGCGCACGAGTTGCATCAGCGGACGCCGGGTGCGCACGAGGCGGGTGCCCATGCGCGGACCGAACAGCAGCGCCAGCAGCACCACGTGGAAGAAGTAGCGCGCCCACACGATCATCGGCACCGGATAGGTGGCCGACAGGTGCTTCGCCGTGGCGTCCAGCAGCGTGAACGAGCAGATCGCGCAGACCAGCAGGGCCACCCCCTTCATCGGATGCGCGGCCCGCCCGGCCGCAGCCTGCGCGGGGCTCAAGCGGGGAACACGCCGGTCGACAGGTAGCGATCGCCACGGTCGCACACGACGAACACGATCGTGGCGTTCTCGACCTCGCGGGCCAGGCGCAGCGCGATGCAGCAGGCACCGGCCGCGGAGATGCCGCAGAAGATGCCTTCCTCGGCCGCGAGGCGGCGCGCCATGTCCTCCGCGTCGGCCTGGCTCACGTACTCGACCCGGTCGACGATCGCATGCTGGTAGATGCGCGGCAGGTATTCCTGCGGCCACTTGCGGATGCCCGGGATGGACGAGCCTTCCGACGGCTGCGCGCCGACGATGCACACCGCCTGCGAGCGCTCCTTCAGGTAGCGCGACACGCCGGTGATCGTGCCGGTGGTGCCCATCGCAGACACGAAGTGCGTGACCTGCCCGGACGTGTCCTGCCAGATCTCGGGGCCGGTGGTCTCGTAGTGGGCGGCCCAGTTGTCGTCGTTGGCGAACTGGTCGAGCACCTTGCCGCGGCCTTCGGCCTGCATGCGGTCGGCGAGATCGCGCGCGTACTCCATGCCCTGCTCGCGCGTGACCAGCACCAGCTCGGCGCCATACGCCTTCATCGCCTGCCGCCGCTCGATCGACAGGTTCTCCGGCATGATCAGCACCATCCGATAGCCGCGGATCGCCGCGGCCATCGCGAGTGCGATGCCGGTGTTGCCCGACGTGGCCTCGATCAGCGTGTCGCCCGGCCGGATCTCGCCGCGGGCTTCGGCGCGCGCGATCATCGCCAGCGCGGGGCGATCCTTGACCGAACCCGCGGGGTTGTTGCCTTCGAGCTTGCCGAGGATCACGTTGTTGCGCGGGCCGTTGACGTCGGTGCCGATGCGCTGCAGGCGCACCAGCGGCGTGCGGCCGATCGTCTGGTCGATGGTCGGATAGGAGGGTCGAGTGCTCACGGCGGCTTCCGGTTGAATCGAAGGGAGGGTGGGCGCCCACGGGCTGCGGGCCGGCGGGTGACGTGCGCCGCAGGCACGGCCCCGGCGCGCACCGTGCCTGCCGTGCCGGGGCGCGCCGCACGGCGCTCAGTGCGCGACGGCTTCCGCGTCCGACAGCTTCACGACGCCCTGCAGGTCGGCCTCGAGGATACCGCGTCGCAGCGCCGCGATCGCGGGAAGCCTCGGAAAGCTCTTGCGCCAGACGAGGGAGACCCGGCGCGTGGGCACCGGCTCCTGGAACGGGATGTAGGCCAGCAGCGGATCCGACCCGGACTCGGGCCGGGCCATGCGGGGCAGCACCGTGATGCCGATGCCCGATGCCACCATGTGGCGGATGGTTTCCAGCGACGAGCCTTCGAAGGTCTTCTGGATGCCGCCGCTCGCCTGCGAGAACCGCGACAGCTCGGGGCAGACCTCGAGCACGTGATCCCGGAAGCAGTGCCCGGTGCCGAGCAGCAGCATCGTCTCGTTCTTGAGCTCCTGGGAGTCGATCGCCTTGCGCCGCGCCCAGGCGTGGCTGCGCGGCACCGCCACGATGAACGGTTCGTCGTAGACCGCCTGCGTCATCAGCCCGGTGTCCGGAAAGGGATCGGCCAGGATGGCGACGTCGATCTCGCCCTGGCGCAGCGACTCGAGCAGCTTGACCGTGAAGCTCTCCTGCAGGATCAGCGGCATCTGCGGCGCGTCCTCGATCATGCGCTTGACCAGCGGGGGCAGCAGATAGGGGCAGATGGTGTAGATGACGCCGACCTTCAGCGGCCCGGCCAGCGGGTCCTTGCCCTGGCGGGCGATCTCGCGGATGGTGTTGGTCTGCTCGAGCACGCGCTGGGCCTGCTCGACGATCTGCTGGCCCACCGGCGTCACGGAGACCTCGGTGTTGCCGCGTTCGAAGAGCTGCACGCCGAGCTCGTCCTCGAGCTTGCGGATCGCGACCGACAGCGTGGGCTGGCTGACGAAGCAGGCTTCCGCTGCGCGGCCGAAGTGACGCTCACGCGCCACCGCGACGATGTACTTGAGTTCGGTGAGCGTCATGGGTGCCCGGCGATGATACCAAGGGCCGATGACCCCCGCGGTGCGGTGGCGCTGCGGCATACTCGGCGCCATGCCTGCACCGCCCGCGCCCGCCCGACTGATCGGTCTCGACTGGGGGACGAGCAGCCTGCGCGCCTACCTGTTCGACGGACGGGGACACGTGCTGGCGCAGCGGCGCGCCGCGCAGGGCATCCTGTCCGTCGCGCCCGGGGGCTTCCGCGAGACCTTCCACGCGATCTGTCACGGCTGGCTCGACGACGCCACGCTGCCGGTGATCGCCTGCGGCATGGTCGGCAGCCGCCAGGGCTGGCAGGAGGCGCCGTATGCGGCCGCACCGGCCGGCTTCGCCGCGCTGTCGCGGCAGCTGCTGCGCATCGATGCCGCCGCGGGCCGTCCGTTCGCGATCGTGCCCGGCGTGTCGCTCCTCCGGGCCGACGGCACGCACGACGTCATGCGTGGCGAGGAGACCCAGGTCTTCGGCGCACTGGACGCCGACGCCGCCCGCGCGCCCGCCCAGGCGACCGACTGGGTGCTGCCGGGCACGCACAGCAAGTGGGTGCAGGTGCGCGCGGACGAGATCGTCGCGTTCCGCACCTACCTGACCGGCGAGCTGTACGCGGTGCTGTCCGAGCACTCGATCCTCGGCCGGCTGTTCGCGCGCGGCGCAGGCCCGGACGCAGCGGACCCTTCGGACGCCTTCCGGGACGGTGTGGCGCGCGCCGCAGCCGATCCCGCCGGGCTGTCGGCCCTGCTGTTCTCGGTCCGCGCCGAGGGCCTGTTCGGCCGCTACGACGCGCAGGCCCTGCCCGACTACCTGTCCGGTCTGCTGATCGGCGCCGAGATCGCACACGCCCGGCCGGTGCGGGCGGGTGGACAGGACGGCGGCGCGGTGCGGGTGATCGGAACCGACGGCCTGGCCGTGCGCTACCGGGCAGCGCTCGCCGCCCTCGGCCTGGCCGCGTGCGACACCGTCGCGGAGCCGGCCGCAGCCGGCCTGTTCCGGATCGCGCAGACGGCCGGTCTGATGCACGAAGACGGTCCCTCCCCTTTGCCCAAAGGCCAAGCCGATGGATGAGCCCCTGCCCCGCGCGCCACGCGGTCTGCCCCTGGTCGCGATCCTGCGCGGCATCCGACCGGACGAAGCCGACGCGATCGGCGACGCTCTCGTATCCGCCGGCTTCCAGACCCTGGAGGTTCCGCTGAACTCCCCGGAGCCGCTGCGCACCATCGAGCGTCTCGCCGCACGCTTTCCGCAGTGTCTGGTGGGCGCGGGCACGGTGCTGTCGCCCGCGCAGGTCGCTGCGGTGTGCGACGCGGGCGGGCGTCTGATCGTGGCCCCCAACTTCGATGCCGCCGTCACCCGTGCGGCAATCGGCCTCGGCCTGGCGGTGATGCCGGGCGTCGCCACGCCCAGCGAGGCGTTCGCCGCCATCGCCGCCGGCGCGACGACGCTGAAGGTGTTCCCGGCCGAAGGCGTGCCCCCGGCGGTGCTGCGCGCGTGGCGCGCCGTCGTCCCGCCGGAGATCGCCCTGCTGCCGGTCGGGGGCATCTCGGTCGAGCTGATGGGCCCGTACCTCGATGCGGGCGCCGACGGGTTCGGACTCGGCTCGGCGCTGTACCGGGCAGGCGACGCCGCCGGCCGGGTCCGGGAGCGCGCCGTGCGCTTCGTGGATGGCTGGCACGCACTGCACGGGCGGCTGCGCGCCTGAACGGCGGCGACCCGGGCGCACGCCCGCCCCCCGCGCCCGGACGGCCCTCGAGCGCTCAGGCCCTCAGGAACTCCTCGCGCCCGCCGAACCAGCGCTCCATGTGACGGTCGGCCTGGTCCGGCATGTCGCGCAGCATGCGCGCGGCGCACGCCCGCGCCGCCTCGACCAGGGCCGCGTCGCGCTCGAGGTCGGCGAAGCGCAGCAGGGGCACGCCCGACTGGCGCGCGCCCAGGAACTCGCCCGGCCCCCGCAGCATCAGGTCACGACGCGCGATCTCGAACCCGTCCGTGGTCTCGTGCATCACCGTCAGCCGCTCGCGCGCGGTCGGCGACAGCGGTGCGCGATACAGCAGCACGCAGGCGCTCTCGGCCGCGCCGCGCCCGACCCGCCCGCGCAGCTGGTGCAGCTGCGCGAGCCCGAAGCGCTCGGCGTGCTCGATCACCATCAGGGACGCATTGGGGACGTCCACGCCCACCTCGATGACGGTGGTGGCGACCAGCAGCTGGATCTCGCCGCGCACGAATCCGTCCATCACGTGCTGCTTGTCGGCCGCCGGCATGCGCCCGTGCAGCAGGCCCACGCGCAGGGGCGCGAGCTCCTGCGACAGCACCTCGAAGGTGTCGATCGCCGTCTGCAGGTCGAGCGCCTCGCTCTCCTCGATCAGCGGACACACCCAGTAGATCTGGCGGCCGGCCTGCGCGGCCGCGCGCACGCGCTCGATCAGCTCGGCCCGCCGGCCCTGGGACACCAGCCGCGTGACCACCGGCGTGCGGCCCGGCGGCAGTTCGTCGATCACCGACACGTCCAGGTCGGCGTAGTACGTCATCGCCAGGGTGCGGGGGATCGGCGTGGCGCTCATCATCAGCTGATGCGGCGACAGCTGCCCCTTGCCGCGCAGGGCCAGGCGCTGGGCGACCCCGAAGCGGTGCTGCTCGTCCACGATCACGAGCCCGAGCCGCGCGAACTCGACCGAGTCCTCGATCAGCGCGTGCGTGCCGATCAGCAGGTCGATCTCGCCCGCGGCCGCCGCGGCCCGGATCGTGCGCTTGCCGGATTCCTTCAGCGATCCCGACAGCCAGTCGACGCGCACGCCCAGTGCCTGCATCCAGGGCGCGAGCTTGCGCAGGTGCTGTTCGGCCAGCAGTTCGGTCGGAGCCATCAGGGCGGCCTGGGTGCCGCTGCCGATCGCCTGCGCGGCCGCCAGCGCGGCGATCACCGTCTTGCCGCTGCCGACGTCGCCCTGCAGCAGGCGGTTCATCGGCTGCCTGGCGCACAGGTCGTGCGCCACCTCGTCCCACGCGCGCCGCTGGGCACCCGTCAGCGCGAACGGCAGCGCCTTCAGCAGCCGATCGACGAGTGCGCGATCGCGCAGCGGCGCGGCCTCGCGGTCGGCACGCGCCGCACGCGCCCGCCGCAGCGACAGCTGCTGCGCGAGCAGCTCCTCGAAGATCACCCGCAGCCAGGCGGGATGACTGCGCTCTTCCAGCGCAACGCGGTCGACGTCGGGGGCCGGCGCGTGCAGCAGCGCGAGCGCCTGGCGCAGCCCGGGCAGGCCGCGCACCCCGGGGCAATCCGGCGGCACCGTGTCGTCGAGGGCCACCGTGCGCAGCGCCTTGCCGATCGCGGCGCGCAGCATGCCCTGTCCGATGCCGGCGGCCGTCGGATAGACCGGCGTCAGCCGCGTCGGCAGCGGCGTGGATTCGCCGACGACCCGGTACTGCGGATGCACGATCTCCATGCCGAACAGGCCGCCGCGCGCCTCGCCGCTGGCGCGGATGCGCGCGCCCACTGTCAGCTGCTTGAGCTGCGTCCCGTAGAAATGGAAGAAGCGCAGGCCGATCGTGCCGGTGCCGTCGGAGAGGTCGACCTGCAGCGTGCGCCTACCGCGGGCCACGACCTCGCTGCGCACCACGTCACCTTCGACCTGCACCTGGGAACCCCCACGGATCGAGCCGATCGGCACGACCCGGGTCAGGTCCTCGTAGCGCAGCGGCAGATGCAGCAGCAGGTCGTGCTCGCGACGGATGCCGATCCGGGCGAAGCGCGCGAGGTCGGTCGGCGTCCCGGGCATGGAACCGGCAGGCGCGCGAGGCTGGGACGCGGGATGCAGAGGCGCGGGGCCGCCGGGTGCGGGCTCAGGCCGGAACGAGGATCGCCTCGACCTCGAACTGCGCACCACGCGGCAGACTGGCCACGCCCACCGTGGAGCGCGCCGGGAACGGCGCCGCGAAGTACTGCTGCATGATCTCGTTGACGACCGGGAACTTCGACAGGTCGGTGAGGAACAGCGTCAGCTTCACGCACTGGTCGAGGGTTCCGCCGGCGGCCTCGCACACGGCCTTCAGGTTCTGGAAGGCACGGTGCGCCTGGGCCTCGATGCCGCCTTCGACGAGCTGGCCGGAGGCCGGGTCGAGCGCGATCTGCCCCGAGAGATAGACCACGCCACCCGCCCGCACCGCCTGGGAATACGGGCCGATGGCGGCGGGCGCCGAACTCGTGGAAATGACCTGTCTGTCCATTGCGTACCTCTCGGAGGATCGATCGCGCAATGGTAGCGGATGGGCCGGCGGCGCCTGCCGCCGGCGCGGTCACACGGGCAGCGGAAAGATCAGGCAGGTCGTGGTGGCATGGGCGTAGAGACGCCCGGCCGTATCGTAGAGCCGGCCCTCCGCCAGCCCGACCTGGCGCGACACATTGATGACCTTGCCTTCGGCACGCACCGGGCCGACCGCATCCGAGAGCGCGCGCACGTAGTTCACCTTCAGCTCGAGGGTCGTGTAGCCGAAGCCCTGCTTCAGGGTGGTGTGCACCGCGCATCCGACCGCCGAGTCGAGCAGCGTGGCGATGTAGCCGCCGTGGATGCTGCCGATGGGGTTGTAGTAGTCGGCGGTGGGCGTGCCCTGGAACACGATGCGGCCGTGCTCGGCTTCGATCGCGACGAAGCCCATCGTGTTGCCGATGGGAATCGCGGGCAGCTCCCCGGCCCAGATCCGGTTCAGGAACTCGAGACCGGACGACTGCGCGAGCGCTTGCATCGCGATCTTGCCGGGGCCGGCCAGACGCGCACGCGCACGTCGCTCGTCGGCCTGCCAGCGGGCGAGCACGGACGCGGAATCGATCAGGTCGTCGGGATTGGGGTTGCCGGACATCGGGGTGTTGCGCGGGGTGGTTGACGGATCCCGGCATTGTGCCGGTAGACTGTTGCATATGCAATCAAATCACACCACCCCCCGCCTTCTGCTGCCCGTGCTGTGCGCCGCGGCGGTCTTCGCGATCACGCTGGGCGCACGCCAGTCGCTGGCGCTGTTCATCGGCCCGCTCAACACCGCCACCGGCGTGGGCATCGCCGGCATCAGCCTGGCCTTCGGCATCGGTCAGCTGATGTGGGGCGTCACCCAGCCGATCGCGGGCCTGGCGGCGGACCGCTGGGGCAATGCGCGCGTGCTGATCGCCGGCACGCTGATGATCGCGCTCGGCACGGCGCTCACGCCGTTCGCGCAGTCCTCCCTCGCGCTGATCCTGACGATCGGCGTGCTCTCGGCGGGCGGCGCGGGCGCGGCCGGGCCGGCGGTGCTGATGGCGGCGATCAACCGCATCCTGCCGCCCGAGCGTCGCGGCATGGCCAGCGGCCTCGTCAACGCCGGCGGCTCGTTCGGACAGTTCGCGCTGGTGCCGACCGTGCAGTTCCTGATGAGCAGCACCGGCTGGGTCAACGCGCTGCTGATCCTGGCCGCCATGGCGCTGGCGGTGATCCCGCTGTCGCGCGTCCTGTGGCAGCCCGCCGGCCATGCGGGCACCGGCCACGTCGAGCACAGCGTGCCGGTCGCCCGGGCGGTGCGCGAACCCAACTTCGCCCTGCTGTCGGCGGGCTTCTTCGTGTGCGGCTTCCACGTCGCGTTCATCGCCACCCACCTGCCGGGCGTGGTGGCCGCCTGCGGCCTGCCGCCGTCGGTGGGCGCGTGGTCGCTGGCGCTGATCGGGCTCTTCAACATCGCGGGCAGCTTCGGCATCGGCTGGGCCGTCGGCCGCTGGCGCTCGAAGTCGCTGCTGTCGGTCATCTACGCCACACGCGCCGTCGCGGTGCTGTGCTTCCTGCTCGCACCGAAGACCGAGCTCACCTTCGCGCTGTTCGCGGCGGTCATCGGCGTCACCTACCTGTCGACCGTGCCGCCCACGGCGGGCCTGGTGGCGAAGTTCTACGGCCCGCAGAACATGGCCACCCTGTTCGGCATCGTGATGCTGTCCCACCAGGTCGGCGGCTTCCTCGGCGCCTGGCTGGGCGGGCAGGCGTTCGCCCTCACCGGCGGGTACGAGTGGATGTGGTACGCCGACATCGCCCTGGCCGTCGGTGCGGCGCTCGTGCATCTGCCGATCCGCGAGGCCCCGCTGGTGCGCGTGCGGCCGGCCTGATCACGCGGCCGACCTGAGCGCGCGGCCGGCCTGAGCACGCGGCCGGCCTGAGCACGCGCCCGGATCGGCTGCGCTAGACTGGCGGCCCCCTCCCCGCGGCCCAGAGTTTCTCCATGCCCGATCCCGTCGTGAAGCACGGACACGGCGCGATCCGCATCCGCGGCGCGCGTCAGAACAACCTCAAGAACCTCGACCTCGACATCGCCACCAACGAGCTGCTGGTGGTCACCGGCGTGTCGGGCTCGGGCAAGAGTTCGCTGGTCTTCGACACGCTGTACGCGGAGGGCCAGCGCCGCTACGTCGAGACGTTCTCGGCGTATGCGCGCCAGTTCCTCGACCGCATGGACAAGCCCCAGGTCGAGCGCATCGAGGGCGTGCCGCCCGCGATCGCCATCGACCAGACGAATCCGGTGCGCACGTCGCGCTCGACCGTCGGCACGATGACCGAGCTCAACGACCACCTGAAGCTGCTGTTCGCACGGGCCGCCGTGCTGCACTGCCGTGCGTGCGCGCGGCCGGTGCGTCGCGACTCGGCGGGCAGCATCGCCGACGATCTGCGGCTGCGCGCGCAGGCGGCCGGCGACCCGCGGCTGGTGATCACGTTCCCGGTGGCGGTGCCGTCGAACTTCAGCGAGGAGGAGGTGCAGGCGCACCTGCTGGCGCAGGGCTACACGCGAGTGCACCGGCGCGAAGGTGCGCAGGCGGCGACGCCGGATGCGCAGGCCGTGCCGCCGGACGCGAAGGCCGCGACGCCGGGGACACAGACCGGCGCCCGGGGTGGCGCCGTGCAGGCCGCGGCGCTCGTGTTGTCGGTGGTGCAGGACCGCCTGCGGCTGGCGGGCGCCGACCCGGCGCGTGTCGCCGACGCGATCGAGTCGGCGCTGCGGCGTGGCCACGGCCACCTGGCGGTGCATCGGCTCGACGACGACGGCAACGACGCCGAGATCTGGCGCTACAGCAGCGCGCTGGCCTGCGCCGACTGCGGCATCGACTACGCCGATCCGGTGCCCAGCCTGTTCTCGTTCAATTCGCCGCTCGGGGCCTGCCCCGACTGCCGCGGCTTCGGACGCGTGATCGGCATCGACCTCGGACTGGTGCTGCCCGACGCGTCGAAGACGCTCGCGGGCGGGGTGGTGAAGCCCTGGCAGACCGAGAGCTTCAAGGAATGCCAGGCGGACATGATGCGTCACGCGCGCACCGCCGGCATTCCCACCGACGTGCCCTGGTCGTCGCTGTCGGCGGCCCACCGCGCGTGGGTGATCGACGGGGGCAGCGACTGGAAAGGCAGCTGGACCAAGCAGTGGTACGGCGTGAAGCGCTTCTTCGACTGGCTGGAGAGCAAGGCCTACAAGATGCACATCCGCGTGCTGCTGTCGCGGTACCGCGCGTACACGCCGTGCGCGGCCTGCGGCGGGGCGCGCCTGAAGCCCGACGCCCTGCTGTGGCGCGTCGGCGGCCGGGCGGAGGCCGACGCCGCGCTGATGGGTCCCATGGGTGCCGACGCGCCCGACACAGGCCCCGCACCCAGTGGCACCTACCGCCGCTTCCTGCCGGTCGGCAGCGCCTGGGGACGCGCGCAGCTCGACGCGATGGCGGGCCTGTCCCTGCACGACCTGATGCTGCTGCCGATCGAGCGGCTGCGGCACTTCTTCGACACGCTGCGCCTGCCGGCGCCGCTGGACCAGGCGGCCGACCTGCTGCTGACCGAGATCCGGTCACGGCTGAAGTTCCTCGGTGACGTCGGCCTCGACTACCTGACGCTGGACCGGCAGTCGCGCACGCTGTCGGGCGGGGAGGTGCAGCGCATCAACCTCACCACGGCGCTGGGCACCTCGCTGGTCAACACCCTGTTCGTGCTCGACGAGCCGTCGATCGGCCTGCACCCGCGCGACATGAACCGTGTGATCGGCGTGATGCAGCGCCTGCGCGAGGCCGGCAACTCGCTGGTCGTGGTCGAGCACGACCCGCTGGTGATGCTGGCCGCCGACCGCATGCTCGAGATCGGCCCCGGGCCGGGCGAGCGCGGCGGCGAGATCGTGTTCCACGACACACCCGAGGCGCTGCAGTCGGCGCGCACGCTCACGGCCGACTACCTGCATGGTCGGCTGCACGTCGACACCGGTCGCCCGCGCGCGGTCGAGGCGTCCACGCCGCGGCTGCTGCTGGAGGGCGCGCGCGAGCACAACCTGAAGTCCGTCGACGTCGAGATCCCGCTCCAGCGTCTGGTGTGCGTGACCGGCGTGTCGGGCAGCGGCAAGTCGACGCTGGTGCAGAACGTGCTGTTCCCGGCGCTCCTGCGCGCCAAGGGCAAGCCCACCGAGGCGCCCGGTGCGTTCGACCGCCTGCTGGGCGACGACTGGATCGACGATGCGGTGTTCGTCGACCAGACGCCGATCGGCAAGACGGCGCGCAGCAATCCGGTCAGCTACGTCGGCGCGTTCGACGTGATCCGCAAGCGCTTCGCCGCGGCGCCGCTGGCGCGCGAGCGCGGCTACACCGCCGGCACCTTCAGCTTCAACTCCGGCGACGGCCGCTGCCCCACCTGCGGCGGCAACGGCTTCGAACACGTCGAGATGCAGTTCCTGTCCGACGTGTACCTGCGCTGCCCGGACTGCGACGGACGCCGCTACCAGCCCGAGACGATCGAGGTCACGGTGGAAGGCGCGGCCGGCGCGCGGCGGCGCGACGGCACGGCGTTCGGTGCGCTGAGCATCGCCGAAGTGCTGGACCTCACCGTCAACGAGGCGCTCGCCTTCTTCGCCGGCGAGCCCGACGTGCGCCAGAAGCTGCAGCCGCTGGCGGACGTGGGTCTGGACTACCTGCGGCTGGGCCAGCCGGTGCCCACGCTGTCGGGCGGCGAGGCGCAGCGCCTCAAGCTGGCCGGGTTCCTCGCGGAAGCGGCCAGCGCCGGCCTCACCGATGCCTCGGCGCCGGGCTTCGCGCAGCGCCGTGGCGGACGCAAGGGCACGCTGTTCATGTTCGACGAGCCGACGACCGGCCTGCACTTCGACGACGTCGCCAAGCTGCTGAAGTCGCTGCGCAAGCTGCTGGTCGCCGGTCACTCGCTGCTGGTGATCGAGCACAACCTCGACGTGATCCGCGCGGCCGACTGGGTGCTCGACCTCGGTCCGGAAGGCGGCGATACCGGCGGCACGCTGGTCGCCGCCACCACGCCGACGGCGCTGATGGAGGTGGATGCGTCGCACACCGGGCGCGCGCTGCGCGACTATCGCGACGCACTGACCGCGCGTGCGATCGGCGGCGCGTCCGCCTCCGGCGCGACCGCAGCGGACGTCCCGGCCACGCACCCGGCCACCGACGCCGCACCCGTCATCGCCGGCACCGGAACGGCCGGTGCGCTGGTGGCCGCCGACGCCGGTGCGGCACTGCAGTCGGCGTGGCGCGAGCGCGCGCGCCGATCGATCTTCGTGCACAACGCCCGCGAGCACAATCTGCAGAACGTCGACGTCGACATCCCGCGCGACGCGTTCACGGTGATCACCGGCGTGTCCGGCTCGGGCAAGTCGACGCTGGCGTTCGACGTGGTGTTCGGCGAAGGGCAGCGCCGCTACCTCGAGTCGCTGAACGCCTATGCACGGCAGTTCGTGCAGCCGTCGTCACGGCCCGACGTGGACGGCGTGTTCGGCATCCCGCCCACGGTTGCGATCGAGCAGCGCACCAGCCGCGGCGGACGCAAGAGCACCGTCGCGACGCTGACCGAGATCTACCACTTCCTGCGTCTGCTCTACGTGAAGATCGGCCGCCAGCACTGCCCGGACTGCGGCATTCCGATCGAGCCCCAGAGCTTCGACGCGATCGCCGCGCGCATCATGCGCGACTACCGCGGCCAGCACGTCGGCCTGCTCGCCCCGCTCGTGGTGGCCCGCAAGGGGGTGTACACCGACCTCGCGAAATGGGCGAACGCCAAGGGCTTCGAGCACCTGCGCGTGGATGGCGCCTTCCTGCCGACCGCGAAGTTTCCGCGCATCGACCGCTTCGTCGAGCACAACATCGAGCTGCCGGTCGCCGACCTCGTGGTCGACCCGGCCGACGAGCCCGCGCTGCGCGATGCCTTACGCCGGGCGCTGGAACTCGGCCGCGGCCTGGTGATGGTGGCCGGCCCGCTCGGCGCGCTGCAGGACGCCGTGCGCGCGGGCGACGCCCAGGCATACGTGGCCAGCGCCACCGGCCTGTCGACGCGGCTGTTCTCGACGAAGCGCGCCTGCTCCGGCTGCGGCACCAGCTTCCCGGAGCTCGATCCGCGCCTGTTCTCCTTCAACTCCAAGATCGGCTGGTGTCCGCACTGCATCGGCACCGGCGTGCGGCTGCCCTACGTGCCCAAGCTCGACGAACGCAACCGCAGCGACGAGGACAGCACCAGCGGCGCCATCGGCGTGCTGGCCGAACGCCTCGCCGACCAGGTGCTCGGCGAAGCGGCCGCGGCCGGCGATCCCGACGCGGCGGCCGCGCCCCCGGAGGAGCAGCTGGTCTGCGGCGCGTGCACCGGTCAGCGCCTGAACCGGGTCGCCCTTGCGGTGCGCCTGCACGGGCTGTCGATCGCCGAGCTGACCGCGATGCCGGTCGGCGCCTGCGCACACTGGCTCGAAGCGCTGCGCTTCGACGGCCGCGAGGCCGAGATCGCGCGCGACGTGCTGGCCGAGATCCGCTCGCGCCTGGGCTTCCTGGGCGACGTCGGCCTGGGGTACCTGGCGCTGGACCGCGGCGCGCCGACACTGTCGGGCGGCGAAGCGCAGCGCATCCGCCTGGCCGCGCAACTCGGCTCCAACCTGCAGGGGGTGTGCTACGTGCTCGACGAGCCGACGATCGGCCTGCACCCGAACGACAACCGCATCCTGCTCGACACGCTCGAGAACCTGCGCAACAAGGGCAACACGCTGCTGGTCGTGGAGCACGACGAGGACACGATCCGGCGCGCCGACCACCTGATCGACATCGGGCCCGGCGCCGGTCGACGCGGCGGACGGGTGATCGCCAGCGGATCCCTCGACGCCCTGCTGAACAGCCCCGACAGCCTGACCGGGCGCTTCCTGCGCACGCCGCTGGTCCACCCGCTGACGCCGCCGCGCACGCCGCCCGACGAAGATGCGGGCACGACCTGGCTGCAGCTGCAGGACGCGACCCTCCACAACCTCGATCACGTCGATGCCCGCATCCCGCTCGGGCGCCTCACCGTCGTGACCGGCGTGTCCGGGTCGGGCAAGTCGACGCTGGCCCGCGACGTGCTGCTGGCCAGCGTGTCGGCGCTGGTGTCGGCCCGCAACCGCAAGGCCCCGTCGCCCGCCCTGCGCGGCGTGGCCGGCGTCGCCGACTGGCAGTCGATCACCCGCGTGCTCGAGGTCGACCAGACGCCGATCGGCAAGACACCGCGCTCGTGCCCGGCCACCTACGTGGGCTTCTGGGACACGATCCGCAGGCTGTTCGCCGACACCACCGAGGCACGCGTGCGCGGCTACGGCCCCGGTCGCTTCAGCTTCAACGCCGGCGACGGCCGCTGCCCCGCCTGCGACGGCCAGGGGCAGCAGACGGTGGAGATGAACTTCCTGCCGGACGTGAAGGTGCCCTGCGACGTCTGCCGCGGTGCGCGCTTCAACCGCGAAACGCTGGACGTGACCCTGCGCGGACGATCGATCGGCGACGTGCTGAACATGAGCGTCGACGAGGCGCTGGAGTTCTTCGCCGCGCATCCGCCGGTGTCGCATCCGCTGAAGCTGCTCCAGGACGTCGGCCTGGGCTACCTGACCCTGGGCCAGCCGAGTCCGACGCTGTCGGGCGGCGAGGCGCAGCGGATCAAGCTGGTGACCGAGCTGTCGAAGGTGCGGCTGCGCGGGGAAGGCGACGAGGCGTCCGACCCGAAGCTGCTGGCCGCGCGCGCCCGGGCGCGCGAGCGTGCGATCGCCGCGGGCAGGCCGCTGCCGGCCGATCCGCACACCCTGTACGTGCTCGACGAGCCGACGGTCGGGCTGCACATGGCCGACGTCGAACGGCTGATCCGCGTGCTGCACCGGCTGGTCGAGGCGGGCAACACGCTGGTCGTTGTGGAACACAATCTCGACATCTGGGCCGAGGCCGACTGGATCGTCGATCTCGGCCCCGAAGGCGGGTCGGGCGGCGGCCGCATCGTGGGCGCCGGCACGCCCGCCCGGCTGGCCGGGCGCGACGACACCCACACGGCGCGGGCGCTGCGCCGCTTCCTGAACCCGCACTGATCCCGGTCACTCGGCACGAGACGGAGGACGCGATGCACGAGACACCCCACGGTGACACCGGAACCGCGCGCCAGGCGCTGGCGTCCCTGTGGGCGTCGCTGTCCCTGGAGGCCGACGCCCTGGACGACGTGGCGCTGACCGGCGCGGAACCGATCCTGCCCTCGTCCTTCCGGGTCGGCACCGCGGCGCAGGTGACGATCGCGGGCGCCGCACTGGCGGCCGCCCGCACCGGCCTGCTGCGCAACGGCCGGCGGCAGCAGATCTCGGTCGACATGCGTCATGCAGCGTACGAATGCTGCAACTGGTTCTCGATCGACGGACGCGTGCCGTCGATCTGGGAGAAGTATTCCGGCCTCTACCGGTGCGGCGACGGCTGGGTGCGCATCCATGCGAACTTCCCGCATCACCGCGACGGTGCCCTGCGGCTGCTGGGCCTGCCGCCGGGCGAGACGGCGTCGCGCGACGACGTGACGCGCGCGCTGGCGCAGCGCGACCCGTTCGCGTTCGAGCAGTCGGCCGCCGAGGCGGGAATGGTGGTGTCCGCGCTGCGCAGCTTCGACGCCTGGGACCGTCACCCGCACGCGGCCGCCGTCGCCGCGCAGCCGCTGGTCGCGCTCGAGCGCATCGGCGACGCCCCGCCGCGTGCGCTGCCGACGCTCGGCGCGCACGCGCGACCCCTGAGCGGGGTGAAGGTCCTCGACCTGACCCGCATCCTGGCCGGGCCGGTGGCGGGGCGGGCGCTCGCAGCCTACGGCGCCGACGTGATGCTGGTGAACGCGCCGCACCTGCCCAACATCGACGCGATCGCCGACACCAGCCGCGGCAAGCTGTCCGCGCTGGCCGACCTGCGGTCACCCGCCGACCGGGCGGCGTTCGAGCACGTTCTGCGCGACACCCACGTGCTGGTGCAGGGCTACCGGCCCGGCGCGCTGCAGGCGCTGGGCTTCGGCGCGGAAGCCCTGGCGGCGCGGCGGCCTGGCCTGGTGGTGGTGTCCCTGAGCGCCTACGGGGAGACCGGGCCCTGGGCGGGCCGGCGGGGGTTCGACTCGCTGGTCCAGACGGGCACGGGCTTCAACCACGCCGAGGCGCTGGCCGCCGGCGCCGACACGCCGAAGGCCTTGCCGATGCAGATCATCGACCATGCTTCCGGCTACCTGCTGGCCCTGGGCGCACTGGCCGCGCTGCAGCGTCAGCAGCACGACGGCGGCAGCTGGCACGTGCGCGTGTCGCTGGCGCGCACCGGCCTGTGGCTGCGCGGGCTCGGGCGCGTGACCGACGGCTTCTCCGCCCCGGCGGCCGACTTCGCCCCCTACGCCGAGACCTCGGACAGCGGCTGGGGGCGGCTCGTCGCCCTGCGGCACGCGGCGGTCTTCTCCGACACGCCGGCCGCATGGCCGCGCCCCTCGGTGCGCCCCGGCACGCATCCCCTGCGCTGGCCCGACGACCGGGAGGAAGGGGGAACGGGCTGATCGGGCGACGCCCGCGGCGCGCGCACGACGCGCCAGGCGCGGTTCGGCACCCGCACGCGCGGTTCAGAGCCCCAGGCGCGCGCGCACCCGGTCGAGTTCGGCCTCACGCCGATACCGCTCGTCCCGCAAGGCATCCCGGCGCCGGTCGAGCTCGCGGATCTCGCTGCGGATCCGATTGCGGTCACGGTCCGAGAGGTTGTCCTTGCGCAGTTCGCGCTCCCGGCTCGACAGCGTCGACTCCACGTCGCGCATCCTGCGCCCCGCCTCGTGCACCGCGTAGGCAGCGCCGTGCAGGTCGCGGAACGGCGGGTCGAGCGGGCCGGGACACACGCCACGGTACGGGCGGCCCGCGCGCCCTTCACTGAGGGCGTTGGGCAGCTGGCAGTACTCCCGCAGACCGTCGGTGCGGCCCGCCAGCCAGCGCGCCTGGTCGGGCACCACCCCCACGCCCTTGCAGGCGTCGCGGTGCTCGGCCAGCCGCGTATCGGCGTACCCGGCACGGCCGTCGTCGTAGCCGAGGCGGCGCCAGTCGACGCTCGCGCACTGCTCCTCGGGGATCGACGCGCA
>Ga0116141_10000264_pt1 | contig 38808 bp, 31 predicted proteins | sample AD_UKC097_MetaG_FD_89744 | JGI IMG/M metagenome (GOLD analysis project Ga0116141, IMG submission 89744) | Active sludge microbial communities of municipal wastewater-treating anaerobic digesters from USA - AD_UKC097_MetaG | ecosystem: Engineered > Bioreactor > Anaerobic > Digestate | place: USA...
CTCAGCCTCCCGATATCCCCGGCTGGTCAGCGCTGGACGCCGGCGTTGCCTGTTTGTCTCGTTCGAGCCTTCACAGGCAAATTTTGCCGGCCTCTGCGCGCTTCGGGCGCCGTGTCTATATATCGGCTTCGGGCAGGCAGTTTCGCTACAGTACGCTTGCGGGATTACTCGGCGGGGGGAGGTTCATACGATTCGGTGGTGGTTTGGTGCAGTTTGCTCGTAATGAGTCCCAAATGGCCCCTAAATCTGCAACCGCCTTAGGTTTTGGTTTGATGCAGTTTGTTCCCGGGGTGATTATTTGATTACAAAACTTTGTGCTTTCGGGTTTGAATAAAAATACTCACTCAATAATTAACATGTAAAAATCTTCGATAAAAGAGGTGAAAAAAATCAATTATTGTGTATATTTGTTAGCCTTTTTACCTAAGCGAAAAGAAATCGATTTTACGGAAGAGCTTTCTTCTATAAAGTTTAACTGATAGATAATGAATACCATAAACACAGAGGATAGCCAAATTATGCCTAATTATACTCGGCTTGATAGAGTTTAGAAAATGTTTGTTTTGGATTGCTCAGAGTCTGGGGGCAAGGTGGGGGGAAAAAAATAATACCGATGGGTTTATTTGGGTGTTATGGTGCATTTTAAAAAGACGACAACAATATGAAACAATTAACATTAATATTTGGACTAACAATCCTTTTAACTTCTTGTGAACTTTTTGAAAGCAAGGGAAAGAGAGCAATTGAAACCTGTAAAAAAACAAAGGTTCAATTTGACGCAATAAACGTTTTGGGCTATTTAGGTTTATCAATGGCAGGACTAAGTGCCGATGCAACTTGGCTTGATTATGCAAATATGTTGGCAAAACAAGACCCAAACACAAAGCTGGACTGGTCAGCAATAAAGACAAAGGAAGATGGTGTATATTTAGTTTCATTTGCAGATGAACGTGGTTGGGGTCATAGTTGGGAAGTAACTCTTGACCAACAAATTGTTAGACACGTAAATCCAAATGAATACTTGTCAAGAAAATACGGACTTTCAAGACTTGATAAAGATGGAAAGTTTAAAATCACAGACATATCTACAAATACATTAAAACTAGAAAGAAAATACAGCAGCAATTCTAGCGACAAGACAATGGACGTTGTTTATATTATGAAGGGCAGCGTTATAAATAATACTGACAAAACTTTAACGAGTGCGGATATTTCAGGCACGCTTCAGGTAATTTTCAAGGACAAGTCACTTGAAAGCTCAAGAGATTGGGATTCCGGCTTCAAACGAAAGGTGACAAAATCAAAACCTTGGAAGCCACAAGAAAAATTAGACTTTTATATAAAGACAAAAAATATTGAAGAAATTTATCTTCAATACGAACCCGAATATGTATTCTTTAATGTCAATATTTCAGTTGAAGACCCTGTAGGATTCAGCTATGACAAGGCAATTGAAGAATATGATTTAAAAGACAAATGGAAAAATTTAAAGAAATGAGAAATAAAAGAGAAATAATTAGAGACTTCAATGAAACGCAACAACTTGCTGACAAATTATTGATGGATATTGGATACTTACAAGCCAGACTAACAATTGACAATGATTCTACCTTAACAGAATAAATGAGCAATAAAATCAAGACTTTTCAAACTGTAGAACTTAGACTTAGACATATTGAAAATGAACTTTATAACTAGACAGAAGAATAGAAAAACGCACCATAACACGTGTTTTGCGTCAGGCGGGGTGACGTGCAAACTTGGAGCTTTGTGCTTCTATTCAAGTTCCGTGCTGGTTGACAGTTTTGTGCTCCGAAACCCGCCCGAACGCAAAGCCCGAAACCCGAAACCGTTAGGCACTATATTTACAGGACATTCAACACATATTAATCATGAGCAATAAAAACAAGAATTTCAGGCAAATGATACCGCAAAAACAACTACCAGCTATGCCGGTTTCTTCCACAATAATGGATAAAATGATAGATGGACGAGAATTTGAGAGTTTACTAAAATACAAATATGAGAATTTGAATATTTTAAATGAGATTCGAAAAAGTATAAGCGAGATACAGACAGTAAGAAAAAAACCAACAATTTGCTATGTATCAAATATTGTAAAACCTCGACAAGTTCCAATTTCAATAGATGATTCAGATGATTTGCCGTTTAATGAAATGTTGTCAACAATCCCAACTAAAATTAAAGATATTGATATAGTACTAGTTACACCAGGTGGAGTTGCTCAACAAGTTGCAAAATTTGTTAATGCTTTGCGACCAAGATTTGAAAATGTGAGTTTTTTAATTTTAAATAAAGCAATGAGTGCTGGGACAATTTTTGCAATGTCTGGGGATGAAATTATTATGACACAACAGTCCCAAATTGGGCCAATTGACCCCCAAGTTCGTAATCGTAATGGAGAATATATTCCTGCTCAATCCATTTTGACACTGATTGACGAAATAAAATTACGTGGTGAAGAGGCAATCAAAAAAGGTATGCAACCTTCATGGACTGATTTACAAATTCTGAGAAGTATTGACCCAAAAGAAATTGGCAATGCGATTAGTTCAAGTAACTATTCAATTCAATTAGTCGAAGAGTATTTATTTAACTATAAATTTAAAACTTGGACAAAACATTCTTCAAATGGACAAGATGTTACACTAGAAGAAAAAAGAATACAAGCAAAAAAAATTGCTGAATTATTATGTAATCATGGAGAATGGAAAAGTCATGGTCATGCCATAACAAGAGATTCTGCTTGGAATATTTGTAAATTAAAAATTAAACATTCGGATGATATTGCTGGTTTAGATAAGGCAATGAAACGAATGTGGGCACTTTACTATTGGATGTTTGAAAATACTTCAATCGCAAAGATATTTGTATCGGATAATTATTGTATTATTAGAAACGATTTACCTAATGGACAAAAAAACTAATATGAAAACCACTGAATTATATAAAACACTTGGCTTTTCAGATAAATTTGTTGAGTTAATTGAAAGCAAATCTGATATTTCTGACCCAATTGATAATCCAAATAATGTAGTTTCTGCAAACCCCGATTCTAATTATTGGGACATAGATAATGTAATTATTGAAAACTCCCAAGAATCACAAAATATGATTTATAATTCATAAAATACAGTGCCTAACACTCGGTCATAAAACATTGGGAGCGAAGTGGTTATCCGAGCCTCGGTTCTCGCATCAAGGTTTGTTGTACCTTGATAGGATGGTAGCTCCGAACTCCCCAACTTTTCATACCGCCAACGTTATGCACAAGCGGAGAAATGATAACAACACAGCAAATTTACAATGAAAATGAAATATTAAACTTGGGATGAAAAACGAAACTGACAGACAAATAACCCGACACTCATTGCCGACTCAGCATTGCACACATTGCCAAAGCCCCACAAGCCAACGCTGCAACCAAAGCTTTGTAAAAGAGTGCAATCTTGTCGACACACTTGAAAAAAAAGATTACATTTACGATTATTTGAAAATATGCATGAAATATTAAATAAACTTAAGCCAAATACAGTAATCAAAGGAAATTTGTTTCCTGAACAAGTACATGTTATAGTTGCAATGCCCTTCGGAACAGCTATTAAACTCATTGGGCGTGGCGACAGCAATCAAGTATATGACTTAGTTATTCCTGAAGATAAATTCGCTGAGATTGAATATGTCGAACAAGGTTCGTATAATGGTGATGCATCTAAATTAAGATTAGCAGTTGAAGCAATTCGACTTGGATTAGCATACGAGTATGACCCCTATTTTTCATTGTCTATTGCAAGGATTGACCCACTTCCACACCAATTGGAGGCAGTTTATGACTACTTTTTAAAAATACCAAGAATCCGTTTCCTGCTTGCTGATGACCCTGGTGCAGGAAAAACAATCATGGCAGGACTTCTTATTAAGGAATTAAAAGCCAGAGGAATTATTAAAAGAATCCTGATTGTTACGCCAGCTAACTTGACATTTCAATGGCAGCGTGAATTAAAAGACAGATTCAGAGAAAATTTTGAAATCATAAGAGGCGATGTTTTACGTGCCAACTATGGCAGCAATCCTTGGCAAGAAAAAAATCAGGTGATTACTTCCATTTCCTGGGCTTCTTTACAGGAAGACGCTAACCAAAGTTTACTAAGGGCTACATGGGATTTGGTAATTGTAGATGAAGCCCACAAAATGAGTGCTTATGATGATGAACACAAAACCTATGCTTATCAACTTGGCGAGGATCTTTCTGAACGGACTGACCATTTTCTTTTGATGACTGCGACTCCTCACAAGGGTGATAAAGACCAGTTTCAATTGTTCATGCGATTGCTCGATAAAGATGTTTATGCAGACATTTCCAGCATAGATGAAGCATTAGAGCAGCGTTCTGCACCTTTCTATTTACGCAGAGTAAAAGAAGCATTGGTTTCTTTTCCTGACCCGGAAACTGGTGTTATCAAATCGTTATTTACCAAACGACATGTTAACACAATCGGTTTTAAGATTGAAGATGATGAAATGGATTTCTACCTTGATTTGACCCGTTATGTAGAAGACCAATCCATTAGAGCCGCAGCAGATAATTCAGCTAGGGCTAGAGCAGTCGGTTTTACAATGGCCATGTTGCAACGCAGGTTTTCTTCAAGCTTGTATGCTGTTAGACGAAGTTTGGAAAGAATGAAAGCCAAGAGGGAAGATATATTGCGCGACCCTGAAGCATACAGACAAAGACAAATTCAGAACAGGTTACCTGAAAATTTTGAAGACCTGACAGACGAGGATCAACAAGGAATTATCGAATCATTGGAGGATGCTGTAATAACTTATGACCCTAATGAACTTCGCATTGACATAGATAAACTGACACGACTAATTGAACAAGCCAAACAATTAGAAGCAAGAGAAATTGAAAATAAAATTGTCCGCCTTAAAGATGTGCTTACCAAACAAGGTGTTTTCTCTGACCCCAAAATGAAATTGCTCGTTTTCACTGAACATAAAGATACTTTGGATTATTTGGTTGGAGATGGAAAAGATGGTCGGCCACTCGGTAAATTGAATGAGTGGGGTTTGAATACAACCCAAATTCATGGAGGCATGAAAGTAGGAGATCGCAATACACTGGGTACAAGAATCTATGCTGAAAGAGATTTCAAAGAAGCAGCACAAGTTTTAGTTGCAACAGAAGCAGCAGGAGAAGGTATAAACCTTCAATTCTGTTGGCTGATGATTAATTATGATATTCCATGGAACCCAATACGATTAGAGCAACGTATGGGTCGTATACACCGCTACGGGCAAGAAAAAGATTGTTTGATTTTGAATTTTGTCTCTACCAACACGCGAGAAGGACGTGTTATGCACAAACTTTTTGAACGTATTCAAAGCATTGAAGATGACCTTGACCCAAAAAAGACTGGAAAAATATTCAATGTGCTGGGAGATGTTTTTCCAAGCAACCAATTGGAAAAAATGTTGCGTGATATGTATTCCCACAACCTAACCGAAGAAGTAATAAAGAATCGAATTGTTGAACAAATTGACACAGCTCACTTCAAACAAATTACACAATCTACTTTAGAAGGGTTGGCAAAAAGGGAACTTAATCTATCGGCTATTGTTGGCAAATCTGCTGAAGCAAAAGAACGAAGATTGGTTCCGGAGGTTGTGCAAGATTTCTTTGTGAAAGCAGCTCCTTTACAAGGTTTACACCCTAAAGAAAAACAAACACCTAGAGGAGTTTATACTATTGGTAAAGTTCCAAGAAACTTATGGAAACGTGGTGAAGACAATGAAAAACGGTTTGGTGTAATGGGGCACGAATATGGCAATGCTGCTTTTTCAAAAGAAATAATAAGCAAAGACAATACATTGGATTGGATAACTCCCGGGCATCCATTGTTTGAAGTAATCCGGGAAGAAACGGTGGAAAAATTTGGAGAAGAATTAAAAAAAGGAGCTGTTTTTTACGACATAAATTTAAGTATTCCTGTAAAGTTTGATATTTTTTCTGCTTCCATTGTTGATGGATTAGGTCATGTATTACACAAGCGACTTTTTGTAATTGAATCACAGACAAATGGGAAAATATCTGTAAAACAGCCAACAGTTTTCTTAGATATCATCCCTGCAAAAGACCAACCTTCTTTACCGGCTGGTAACTCATTGCCTAGCCGTGTTGATCTGGAGCAATACCTTGTTAATTCTGCCTTAAATAGTTATTTAAAGGAAGTGCAGCAGGAACGCCTGAAAGAAACCAATACCATTGAAAAACATTTAGAATTGAGTTTGAATGAACTCATTAAAAAGCAAAATGATAAACTGGGAGAATACATACAAGCTCAGATTGATGGAGATAAAAATCCGCATTTGGCTTCAAATATTTCACAAACCGAAAACCGGATTTTGGAATTGACCAACCGAATGGAACACCGTAAAAGCGATTTAGCCAAAGAACGCCAATGTACTATTTCATCCACACAACATTTGGGAACGGCTTGGGTATTACCACACCCCGACCGGGAAAAACCTGAAATAAAAGGGATGGTAAGTGATGTCGAAATTGAAAAGATTGCTGTGCAAAAAGCTATAGAACACGAACAAGCATTGGGTTATGAAGTGCAGAGTGTGGAAAGTGAAAATCGTGGCTTTGATTTGATTAGCCGCAAACCACACCCTGAAGACCCACTCACTGCCATTGATGTGAAATTTATTGAAGTGAAAGGCCGTTCGTTTATTGGTGAAGTGGCTTTGACAAGTAATGAATACAAAACCGCTCAACGGTTAAAAAAAGATTACTACTTGTACGTTGTATACAATTGTGCAACACAGCCCGAAATTCACATCATAAAAGACCCGGCTCTGTTAGGTTGGCAACCCATAGTGAAGGTAGAACACTACCAATTGAAATCAGAAATAATTATTAACTCAGCGAACAAGAACTAAAAATGCCTTATCCAAAACGATTAATTGAAGTTGATTTACCTATAAAAAGAATATCGGCTCATGCCAGAAGGGAAAAATCCATCAGGCATGGGCATATTTCCACCTTGCATATTTGGTGGGCAAGACGACCTTTAGCGGCCTGCCGTGCCGTTTTATGTGCCTCTTTATGGCCAGATCCGGCTGACCCACTTTGTCCAAAAGAATTCATTGAATTTGCCCAAAAGGAAATGATTAAGTGGAGTGACATTGAACACCTGCCTTTATTGAGTAAAGAAAGCATTGAACATTTCATAAAAGTAAATCATGATAAAATTCTTGTTGAAAACAAAACATATCTAAGAACTCTCCTACTTGATTTTATTGCCGATTTTGCCAATTGGGATAATAGTAATAAGAAAGAATTTCTGAGTACAGCAAGAGAATTGACTATCCAAGCTCATTATGCACTAAATAGCAAATCGGATGCCATTCCATTGGTAGTTGATCCCTTTGCTGGTGGAGGCGCATTTCCATTTGAAGCTGCAAGAATTGGAGTTAATTCATTTGCAGGTGACTTAAATTCTTTGGCTATTACTTTAAATAAGATACTACTAGAATACGCCCCAAAATATGGCAACACACTTGGAAATGAAATAAGAAAATATGGTGGCCAATTAAATGAAAGATTAATTGATAAATTAAAATATTTATATCCGTTAGATAAAAAAAGTAACTATCCTATTTGTTATTTCTGGGCTAGGACTATTAAATGCGAAGGTCCAAATTGTGGAGTTGAAGTTCCTATCATAAAAAGCTTTCAATTTGCAAAACGAAAAGGAAATGAAGCAGCTGTGGAAATTATATATGAGAATAATTTATTAAAAAGTAAAGTTCATATAGGCAAAGATAGTTACAAATATTTAGGGGGAACATCGAAAAGAAGTTCAGTTACTTGCCCAAAATGTGGCTTTACAACGGCTAGGAAAAACGTAGAGATTCAAGCAAATAGTATTGGTTTTGGTTATCATTTATTTGCTGTTTGTGAAAGGAATAGTTGTGTTAAGTTTAAGGAGTACAGGACTCCAAACCTAGCTGATTTCGAGGGTATTAATCAGGCTGAAGAAATCTATAATCAATTACTTAAATCAAAAATAGACAATACAGACTTGGAATATTTCCCATCTGAAGAGCTGCCATATCTAAGAAGCATTTTTAATGTTCGTGTATATGGAATTGATCAATGGCAAAAATTGTTTACACACAGACAATTGGTGGCTACCTCAATTCAAGTAAAAGAGTTTAGATTACTAGCCAAAAAGATTAATGATGAAACCAAAGATAAAATTTTGGCACAAGCGGTCATTACTTCTTTAGGTCTAATTATTTCAAATTCACTGCAGTATCAGTGTAATATTGCAACATACCTCTCGGATGGTATTGTTTCCGCTTTTATACAAGGCCAAAGTCTTGGAATGAAAATGGATTTTGTTGAAGCAAATCCAATAATGCCTGACTTAGTGGGTGGTTATGAATACTCTTTAAATAAATATTTGTCAGGGATAGATTATTTATCATCATATGATTATTCAATTGGTCAAGCAATAAATGAATCTGCAACAAATCCTTTCTTAGCAGATGATTCCGTCGATTTAGTAGTAACAGATCCGCCTTATTATGATGTAATTCCTTATGCAGATTGTTCTGACTTTTTTTATGTTTGGTTAAAGCGAATGTTTAAAAGTGTTATTTCTACTCCTTTTTCAGATGAATTGAGTAGGAAAGAAGATGAAATTGTTCAATTATCAGAGAGAAATGAAAAATATAAAATTCGTACTAAAGATTGGTTTGAACTCAAAATGTCAGAAGCATTAAATAATTGGCGAATAGCCACAAAACCAAACGGAATAGCTATAATAGTATTTGCCCATAAAGAGACAAAGGCATGGGAAGCATTACTGAAAGCAGTGTTAGATGCTGGTTGGATTATTACAGGTTCTTGGCCAATTGATACTGAAAATTCCTCTCGTATGAGAGCAAATGATTCTGCTGTATTAAATACATCTGTTCACTTAGTTTGCCGTCCCCGTGAAAATGAAGATGGTTCCTTAATTAGCAATAAAATTGGTGATTGGCGGGATGTGCAACAAGAACTTCCCAGACGCATTCATGAATGGATGCCACGTTTGGCTGCTGAAGGTGTGGTTGGTGCCGATGCTATTTTTGCATGCTTAGGTCCGGCATTAGAAGTTTTCAGTCGCTATAGCAGTGTGGAGAAACCCAATGGTGATGTAGTTACCCTTCGGGAATATTTGGAAAAAGTTTGGGCTGCAGTAAGTCAGGAAGCATTAAATATGGTATTTGCCGGAGGCGAAGCCCAAGGCTTGGAAGAAGATGCAAGGTTAACAGCTATGTGGCTGTGGACGCTTACCGCTGGTGCATCGGACAACGGAATAGATGATGATGAAGATGAAAGTGATGATGAAGATAATAGCACAGGAGGCAAACTCACAGGAGGTTTTACTTTAGAGTATGACACAGCAAGAAAAATAGCACAAGGGCTGGGTGCTAACTTAGATGATTTGAAAACATTGGTAGAAGTAAAAGGCGATAAAGCACGTTTGTTACCAGTAATTGAGAGAACCAGCAAATTGTTTGGTTCAGCAGGTATTCAACATCAGCCTGTTAAAAGAAAAAAGAAAGTGGTGCAATTGACTCTTTTCCCTGAAGATGTTGTATCTGAAACAGAATCAAAATATGAAATGCCAGAACTGAAAGTGGAACAAACCGGCAAAACTGTTTTAGACCGTTTGCATCAAGCCATGTTGCTTTTCAGAACAGGTAGAACTGAGGCATTAAAACGGTTTTTGGTGGAAGATGGAGCAGGGAAAGACGATCGTTTCTGGAAACTTGCTCAATCACTAACATCTCTCTACCCAAAAGACACAGACGAAAGGCGTTGGGTAGAAGCCGTTCAGACATACAAAAAGAATTTAGGATTTTAAAAAAAATATTATTATGGCATTGAAACCTTGGTATAACGTAATCACACCACGAGAAGATTTAGTAGCAGGCAAACCTTTGGACGCTTCTGAATTTGCTGTTCATCTTGACCATGTTCGGTTAGGCACCGCACCCAAAGATTACACTGACCCTGAACGTTTCTTTCATAGGACCTATCTTACTCAAACCCTGCTCGACATGGCAGCACAAACCATTCGCAGGTTTGCGGGCATCACTACCGAAACTTCACCTGTATTTAATCTTACTACACAATTTGGTGGCGGTAAAACTCACTCCCTTACACTGCTTTACCATTTGGCTATTAGCGGTAATAAGGCAAAGAATTTTCAGGGTGTTGACCGCATTTTGACCAAAGCAGAGATAGGTGAAATCAAAACTGCGAAGGTTGCAATTTTTGTTGGGACTGAATTCAGTTCCGTAAACGGCAGAGGTGAAGAAGGCGAACCAATCCGAAAAACTCCCTGGGGTGAATTAGCTTTTCAGGTTGGAGGAGTAAACGCATTCGAACAATTTGCCGAATTAGACAACTCATTCATTCCCCCTGGTGGAGATGACCTGAACAAACTGTTTGATAAAAAGCAACCTTATTTGTTGCTTTATGATGAGTTATTGAATTTTGTAAGTAAACATCGCAACTACCACGACCTTGGTGCACAGTTTTATAACTTTTTGCAAACATTGACAGAATTTGTAAGAAGCAGAGACAATATCGTATTGGCTGTTTCCATTCCTGCGTCAGAGATGGAAATGAATACCGAAGACCAGGCCGATTACGACCGTTTCAAGAAAATGCTTGACCGTCTGGGCAAGGCTATGTTCATGAGTGCTGAGAAGGAAACGACCGAAATCATTCGCAGAAGGTTGTTTGAGTGGCATGGCTTGCCGGTTGATGCAAAAAAAACGATAAGTGAATATGTACAATGGATTGATGAACACAAGACCCATTTAAGTTTCAATACTGAAACAGCAAGACAACAATTTGAATCGACTTACCCTTTCCATCCGGCAGTGTTATCCCTTTTTGAAAGGAAATGGCAGGCATTACCAAGGTTTCAACAGACAAGAGGGGTGTTAAGATTATTGGCATTGTGGGTTGCAAAAGCATACAATGATGGATATAAAAAACTTACAAAAGATGCCTTAATCACTTTGGGTACTGCCCCTTTGGAAGATGCCAATTTCCGTGCAGCTGTGTTTGAACAGTTGGGTGAAAACCGATTGGAAGCAGCCGTATCAACTGATATTGCCGGTAAAGATGATTCACATGCAGTTCGCTTGGATAATGAAGCCATTGACGCTATTAAGAAATCGAGATTGCATAAGAAATGTGCTACAACAATTTTCTTTGAATCTAATGGAGGCCAAACAGCTCAGGGCTTGGCAACTTTGCCGGAAATTAAACTTTCGGTTGGTGACCCTGATTTGGATATTGGTTTAGTAGATGGTGCCATACAGTCGTTATTAGACGGATGCTATTATCTAACGGCAGTTAATAACAAATACAAGTATTCGATTCACGAAAACCTGATAAAACGATTTTCAGATCGTAAAGCAACCATTCAACCTCCTGCCATTAATGAATTGGTAGAAGCAGAAATCAGAAAGGTATTTGATAAAGGGAACGGTTTTGAAAAAGTAATGTTTCCTGAAAGAAACAATCAGGTTACAGACCGTCCTGTATTGTCACTGGTAGTATTACATCCATCAAAGCGAATTGCTGATGCAGATACCAAAGCATTTATGGATGATGCAGTAAACAATTATGGTAGCTCAGCAAGAGTTTATAAAAGCGGTTTAATTTTCTGTGTGGCAGATGATGGACAACCCATTAAAGAAGAAGCAAAGAAATTTCTTGCATGGGAAACCATTTATGATGAAGCTCACGAACTTAAACTAGATGACGACCAGCGCAAACAGGTTAAGATAAATATGGAAAGAGCCAAAAAGGACTTAACAGAGAATGTTTGGAAAGCATATAAAAATCTAGTATTGCTGAATAAGAACAATCAACTTCAAACAAAAGATTTGGGATTAATTCATAGCAGTCAGGCACGGACAATTTCAGAACTATTTTTAAATCGATTAGAATCTGAAGGTGAAATCACAAGCGAGGTAAATCCTAACTTTTTAGCACGTAATTGGCCACCTGCATTTACTGCATGGAGCACAAAAAATGCAAGAGATGCTTTTTATCAGTCTCCACAATTTCCACGTTTGATAAATCCGGAATCCATTAAAACAACTATTAGCAGAGGGGTGGAAAATGGTATTCTTGCATATGTTGGCAAACAAGGTACCAAGTATGAGCCATTTTTCTTTGAAAAATCATTATTTGCAGGAGATATTGAAATTTCTGATGATATGTTTATTCTAACAGCCGAAGAAGCAAGAAAAAACATTGAGCCAAGAAAATTAGCATCAATAAAAATTGTTCCGCCTTCGGTTACATTAGAACCTAAGAAATCATATTCTTTTATTGCAAAAGGATACGACCAACACGGTGATGAAATCAACATTGATAAGGTTGATTGGAAAACAAGTTATGGAACAATAACAGAAGCCGGAGTGTTGACAGTTGAAGAAACAGAGGGTGTTTACAAAATAACAGCTTCGTCAAATGGGATTTCAGCAACATCAACTGTAACTGTTCAAAAGAAGGACGAAACAAAACCGACACCACCCGAAACACCAACTCCTATTCCATCTGCTGGCAAAACAAAAATCAGTTGGAGCGGTCAGGTTGATACCAAAAAGTGGAACGTATTTTATACGAAAGTGTTGGCAAAGTTTGCTGCAAATCCAAACCTGAAAATTACTGTGAAGTTTGAGGTTGAAGACGAAGCAGTAAATGCGGAGCAAAAGAAAGAGGAAACAAAAACCGCCCTCAGGGAAATGGGGCTGGATGAAAACTTGTAGGTATGTTCAAATTATTTGACATAGAATTTATTGGCCATCCATTTTTCAATTCACTGAAAGTTGAATTCGCAAGCATGGAAGAAAGATGGGCAGAGAGTTTTTGAAAAAGACAATTGGAAAACAGCACTACAAAATCAAAAAAGGCGTTTATTTGTTGACAGTCATTTCAAATGGTAAAATGTATGTTGGTTCGGCATACGGTAAAAATATGATTAATGGTCACTAGCTATTACAACAAGCATATTCCACACAATAAACCAACAAAACAATGGAACAGGAGTATTTGGATAAGTTTGCAATTATTTATAAGAATCTGAACAGCATTTATGATGATGTCTGCATCTTGAAAGATAAGTATGAATCTAAATCTTCAAAGATTCAGGCTAGGATAGATATGTACGAAAGTAAGCTGTCTTTAACTGAGAGACAGGATGAAATCCTGGATGAGTTACAAGATGAATTTGATGAAATTGAAGAAGATATAGAAACAATTGAGGACTTTCTGGAGCATATTGACGATGCTATTGATCTTATTACATTTGATTTGGACACGGCAAATGATAGGCTTGAGAAATGGAAGAAAAGGGCTGGCTTGGAAGATTTTGATTACGAGTAGCGTCCATTAAAACAAGCCATCAACCAACTAAATGACAATAATATGAGACTATTTTTAATTTTTATTACTCTGCTTGGGATTACTATTAATGTATTTGGACAACAGGAAGTGAAATTTCAGGTGGAGGAATTATCAAAACCTGAGGAGTTATTAATCAATCGGGATTATGATGATTTGTATAAGTGGTTGATACTTTCGGATGTAAATATGTATCCTCATCAAGTTGAAAAAGACAGTATTGATTTTCCATTTAATATTATAGCAAAAAGTGAGGCACCGGACAGTTTAGTTGTTTTGGGCTACCATTCTTTTTTTAATGGAATGTATAATGCATATGCGGATCACAGGCCATTTGTTATATCGCCCGATATGATTTGGTTATTGATAAGTCAAGGATTTGCCCGACATGTAAATGCAAACTCTGAACTGTTGAGAAAGGATTTTGTTGATTTTGATGGGAAATTATCATTAATTGTCAGTAGTGAGAGTTTAGAATTGGATAGTCCTGCAAGTTCATGGGAAGAAATTTTTCCTGAATTCACTAAGCAGATTGCAGAACATACGGGAACTGAATTAATTAATGTTTTGAGTTCTGATTTTTCAACAACAACGCCTGTGGAGAAAGTTGCTTCTGAAATTACAATTATGGAAGCAATGGAACCCTATTTTGAATTCATTGTAATGCGTGTAATATGTGGAATTCCTGAAATTACCTTAAAAGGCACAACCGAAGATTGGCAGAAAGTCTATGACAAAACCAAGAAACTGGGAAAATACGATTTAAAATGGTGGACAGACGAACTTGAACCCATTTTGAGCGAATTTATTAAAACCTCAAAAGGGGAAATTGATACGGAGTTCTGGATGAATATGTTTAAATATCATTCTCAGAAACAATATGGTGCGCCCAAAATTATTGATGGTTGGATTGTCAAATTTTTCCCCTACGACAAAGACGGCAAACGAAATAATTTAAAACAATTAGAAGGTGGAGGCAATTTGCCTGAGGAAATTGTGAAAGTAGACTTGAAATACATCGAATCAGTTGGAGATTCAACCCAAATAACTCCTTTGGAACTTTGGGCCGGATTTATTGGATTGGAACAAAATTCAGATGATTTTACTTTAACTCCAAAAATTGCTTGGATGATCAGAAAAAAGGATACTGATAATTTTGGATTAAAACACCAATTTAAAAAACAAGTGAATAATACATCAGGTATATCTATAAGAGTGCAAGAGATACCAAATGCTATATTTGAACTCAAAGAAATAAAAAACCTTCAGATTTCTTTTATTGACAGTATTTTAATACCTGACAAATTGAAAGAAATTAAAATTGGAAGACTGAAATTATCCGGAAAAATCAACAAGTCAGAAATTGAACGGATAAGTAAAATGTTTCCTGATACTGTGTTGATTATAAACGGAGAAGAAATTAATGCACGCTAATAACACCCACAACAAGCCAACTTTAACGAGGATGAGAAAAAGTTGAAAGCCTTATTAGAAGAGTCCTGTGACGGGAGACTGTCAAGCACGGTTCTGTATGGTTAATTTTAGAATGTCCAGTTTATTTTATAATTTACTGGACAATTTCAGTATATTTGCGAAAGCAATTTATTTATGAAAACATCTGAATACATATCACTTACAATCGACAGACTTCCGAAAGGATATATTTTCACCTATGCAGACTTTATTACCGAGGTGAACAAGAAAGAAGCCATTATAAAAGCATTGAACCGAATGGTGGCTTCCGGTAAGATAATGAAACTTGCCAAAGGCAAATATTACAAACCCGAAACCACCCCTTTCGGAAGCCTTTTGCCCGACCAAAAACAGGTGGTAAAAGACTTACTGGAAGAAAATGGTAAAGTAATTGGTTACCTTACAGGTTACAGCATATACAATCAATTGGGTTTAACCACGCAGGTTAGCAATACCATACAAATAGGGCGAAATCAAATAAGGCCAAATTTTAAGCGCGAACGTTATACCATTTCATTTATCAAACAAAAAAATACCATTACAAAAGAAAATATTCCTTTACTTCAAATACTCGATGCTTTAAGGTACATTAAAAAAATTCCCGATGCAGGAATAGAATCATCGTGCCGAAGGTTTTTAAGTATTATAAAAGAATTAAACGAAAACGACAAAAGTACATTGGTTCGTTTGGCGTTAAAATATCCGCCGGTTACACGGGCTTTGTTGGGTGCTATGTTGGAGCAATTACAGCAAACCGAAATAACACAAGCCTTGTTTAAGTCGCTCAATCCAATTACAAAATACAAGCTTTCGGGCATTTCGAAAGTTTTGTCTGCCACCGAAAAATGGAATCTGTTATGAAGCTGCACCGCGACATGAAATTATTTTCGGATACATTGAGGGCTGCATCACAGCACTTGGATATTAAATTGGAATTTGTAGAAAAAGATTACTGGATAACATTGGTATTAAGCAGATTGGCAAAAAGCAAATATGTTGATGAATCGGTTTTTAAAGGAGGCACATCGCTATCAAAAGGATATAATCTGATAGAACGATTTTCGGAGGATGTTGATATTGCCATTATAAACGACAAGGGTAAAACAGGTAATGAAATAAAAACCATCATCCGCACTATTGAAAAAGAAATCATATCCGATTTAACCGAAGTGCAAATGGACGGAGTTACCAGTAAAGGTTCACGAATCAGAAAATCTGTTTTTGAGTATGTAACCACAGATAAGAGCAATAAAAACAACAAATTGATTGTTGAGATAAATTCATTTGCCAATCCTTTTCCTTTTCGACGGCTTAGCTTAAAAAGTTTTGTATCTGAATTTTTACAGCAGACAGGAAATGAAAAATACATTGAGCAATACGACCTTCAACCGTTTGAGGTAAATGTATTGAACAAAGAACAAACATTGTTGGAGAAAACAATTTCACTTATCCGGTTTTCATTCGAACAAAATGCCGTTGAAAGTATTTCGAAAAAGATACGACATTTCTACGATTTATACTTCTTAATGAAAAATCCTGAATGTGCTGAATTTGTTGTATCTGATTCGTTTAAGAAACAATTTGAAACTATTCTGCAACACGACAGGGAAATGTTCGAAGAACCTATTGGATGGCAAACGAAGTTAATTTCCAAATCTCCTTTAGTGGCAGATTTCCCAGCCATCTGGAAACAATTAAAAGAAAAATATCAAACTGAATTATCAGCTTTGGCATATAGGCCAATCCCTGCTGAAAATGAAGTGGCTAAATGCTTTGAAGAATTAATAAAGAGAATTAAATGAAGTTCACCGAAGAAAAATTTGAGAAACTGAAATTATCCGGAAAAATTAACAAGTCAGAAATTAAACGGATAAGTAAAATGTTTCCTGATACTGTATTGAAAATAATTATATAACCGATTGTAATGAAAAGAATGCTTCCTATAGGTATTTGCCTTTTAATTTTTACTGGTTGTGGCCAAAGGACAGATTTAAAGAGTGTACCGGAAAGAGGGTTTTATAGCGGCAGAGCAGCGCAAAAGTGGGAGGAATATCTCGTTACAGGAAACGGAACAATGGGAGCAATGCTTGCAGGAAGTCCGTATAAGGAAGCTGTCGTTTTTAACCATTCATTGTTGTTTTTGCCCATTCATACTCCAATAAAACCAGTAAGTCAGGGAGCGCAGCTTGCCGAAATCCGCCAAATGATGTTGGATGGTAAATATGGCGAGGCATCTCGTTTTGTTGTTGATCTTGCCAATTCCGAAGGTTTTTCGGTAAAACATGCTTCCGACCCTTTTATTCCTGCTTTTCAGCTTAATTTAGTCAGCGATTCTTCGGTGGTAAAAGAATACGCTCGAACAGTCGATTTTTCGAGTGGTGAAATAGAAGTAAAATGGCAGGACAACAATGGCCAATTTTACCGCAAAACATTTATATCGCGTACTGACAATGTGGTTGTTATAAAACTCTCCTCTTACAACGGGAGCCCTGTCAATACAAGGCTGAGTCTGGATCAAATTCTTGATTACGATAGTGTCCGCCTGAAAAAGTTTCGGCTCAACGAGAATTGCGGGATAGTAAAAGTTGAGAATAAAACGTTTGAAAGTGGTCTTACATTCAGGGCTTGGTACGAAAAAACCTACGACAATGCTTTTAATGGACACAGCAGTTTTAAGGGTTACGAAGGGGTTATTAAAGTTATGTTGACCCAGGGTGACATGAAGGTAGAGGCTGACCAATTGATAATTAATGGAGCTAAGGAGGTTTTGTTGTTTGGCAGGGTAGAACCATCAAAGGACATGAACCAATCGCAAATTTCGGATATTCTTAGTCAGTTAAATAGAATTAAACCAGATTATGAGGCGCTTTTAGCTCGTCACCGTGCTGTCCATAATGATTTATTCTCGAGGGTGTCGCTCGACCTGGGGGCATCAGCTGCCGACAGGAAAAAATCATCGGAAGAGCTTTTACAGGCCGGTGGTAATCATCCCGCTTTGATTGAAAAGCTTTTTGATGCAGCTCGCTATAATATTTTATGCGCTACAGGAATTAATCCGCCAAATCTTCAAGGTATCTGGGGGGCAACAATGACACCATCGTGGTCGGGTGATTTTACCACAAACGGCAACTTGCCGGTGGCTACTTCGCATTATTTGCAAGCCAATACTCCCGAACTCATGCTGCCGCTCTTCAATAAACTCGAATCATTTATGAGTGATTTTAAAATCAATGCGCAAGAGCTTTATAATTGCCGGGGTATCCATATCCCATCGCACATTTGCCTGAACGGTTTGGAATTCCAGTTCGATGCCACTTGGCCAATGACATTTTGGACAGCTGGAGCAGCTTGGTATTCGCTTTACTATTACGATTATTACCTCTACACGCTCGATAAAAAATTCTTGAAGGAGCGGGCTTTACCCTTTATGGAACAGTCAGCCTTGTTTTACGAAGACTTTTTAACCGAAGGACCGGATGGAAAATATATTTTCAATCCATCGTATTCGCCGGAAAATAAGCCATTAAACGGCAAGTATCAAGCATGTATCAATGCAACTATGGATGTAATGGCTGCTAATGGATTGTTCCGGGTGCTTATTGAAACAAGTCGTATTCTTGGTGTCAATCAGGATAATATACCCAAGTGGGAAGCCATGCAGAAAAAACTTCCTGATTATCAACTCAACGATGACGGAGAAATACGCGAATGGATGTGGAAAGACTTGCAGGATAATCACAAACATCGTCATGCATCGCATCTTTTTGGCTTGTACGATTTGCACGACCCATTGATTATGAATAATACTGCAATTCGTGATGGATGCAAACAAGCAATCAATAAACGCTTAGAAATTCGTCGTCAGGACAATGGGGGCATTATGGCCTTTGGTATGCATCAATTAGCCTTTTCTGCAGCCGCGCTGGGAGAGAGCAATTTAACCTATGAAATGCTCACATGGATAGGTAACAGCTATTGGAACAATAACTTAGTTACAACGCACGACCCCAAAAAAATCTTCAATTTAGATACCAGCGGGGGATATCCATCGTTGGTGATGAAAATGTTGGTCTACTCTGAACCCGGATTGGTTTCACTCTTGCACAGTACGCCCAAAGAATGGGTAAAGGGAGAGGTCAAGGGGATTGCTTTACGCGGGGGCATTGTAATGAAAGACTTGAAATGGGACGATACCACCACACAGGCAACATTTGTTTCTCAAATCGACCAAACAATAAAAATAAAATTACGTGGTTCCCTAATGGGCGAAGTAAAGTTAAAAGCGGGTATTCCTGAAAAGATTTCATACTAAAAATAAAAAAGCCCAGTTGGTAATAAATAAGCACTCTGGTTCCTGTTTACACAAAATTATGGCTGTACTAAAAAAGGTAATTGGAAAGCTCTATTCTTTGGAAAAAGTAATGATTTATGCCCTATGCTATGGATGATGTTCAAAGCAGTATCTGGCCAACGATGGAAGCATTAAAGAAAACTGGTTGAGCTATTTGATGAGTTATGGATTTGTCAATGGGGATAAATTGCTAATATTAAATTGTTTAATTATTATAAAGAGAATTTAAGATGAATACAATTGATGTAATTAAAGAAGCACAAGATTTGCTTTTGCAGAAGCAGGAATGGGTAAAGCGTTATGCTGATTATGCTGATTTGTTAATTAAGAATGGTGATTTTATTAGGGCGTGTAGGAAGCGGTCTAGGGAGTTTCCACCGCTTTATTTTTATATATCTACGACGTATGCAAAAAATGCTAAGTTGAAGTTGAAATTGGATCTTCGCTATCGTGGGCAAACGGTTGCTGTTTTAAATGTTAACGATGAGGATGTCACTATTTCAACTGATGGGTATGAAAAAAAGAACAAGAATCATTTTGGGTGTGAGATTTGCTTGAAAGATAATTCTTGGAGTGGAGTTGAAGCTAGTGAATTCAGAGACCATTTTAAGAAAAGAGAAAATTCAAGAAATAATGCTGCTGGTAAGAAGAATGAAGAACACAATGTTCAGGACTTGTTGTTGACGGAGTTTTCAAAGCGGTCTAGTTTTAGCAAGCAATTGCTTGGTATTCAGCCGGTAAAAATTGGTGGTCGTAGATATGGTATGCCGACGCCGTTGAGTGCCAGTAATCATAAAGAGTTAAAGTATGCTGATCAGCATGGTGGTGGTATTGATGTGTTTGCGAGAACGGGTAAGGGGACAGCTACTTATTTGACGGTCATTGAGGTTAAAGATGAGAATGTTTCGAAGGAACCGCCGGCTGATGCTCTTAAACAAGCTGTTCAATATGCTGTATTTATTCGGGAGCTGCTTCGGTCTGAATCGGGCGAAAAATGGTACAAGTTGTTTGGGTTCAGTGGGGCCATTCCGAAACAATTAACTATTCGTGCTGTTTGTGCCATGCCTGATGATATCTTGGATAAGTCATTTGCCAATGAGCGGTATCCGATTGAGAATGATTTTATTGAATGTCATTATTTGTATTTCAAATACAACGGTAAGCAATTAAGTGATCTCCAGACTTCGTTGAAACAATGAAACTCACCATCCACCGGGGCACTCATCAAATTGGCGGCAGCGTGACTGAAATCTCATGCGGCGGGGATCGGGTGTTTGTAGACTTTGGGGAGGTGTTGCCGGGTGCCGAAAAACAGCCGTTGCCGCCTATTGAGGGGCTGACCTGTGGGGATGTTTCCAGGAGTGCGTTGTTCTTGACGCATTACCACGGCGATCATATCGGTAAGTTGGGTGAGGTGGCAGATGGGTTGCCGGTGTACATCGGTAAAACGGCACAGGCCATTGTCACTTGTCTTGAGCAACGCCTGTCGCACATACCTGAGCCCTTCGAGGCGTCAATCCATCAGCGCATGCTTAAACGCCTTGCGTCTGCTCGTGTGTTTGAGCCCTTGCGGCGGATACGTGTGGGGAATATGGTGGTGACGCCCTTGATGATAGATCATTCGGCGTTTGATGCGTACATGTTTATCATTGAGGGGGACAACCGGCGTATCCTTTACACGGGTGATTTTCGGGGGCATGGTTTCAGGGGTAAGGCCTTGGTCAGTATGCTCAGACTGTATGCCACGAACATTGATTACATCATCTCTGAAGGTACAACCCTGTTGCGTCCCCAGGTGCCCATGCAATCGGAGAAGCAACTGCAGGATGCTTTCCGACAGCAGTTTCTTCAGCATAAATACAACTTCGTGCTGGTTTCTTCCACCAACATCGACCGTTTGTTTGCGTTGTACCATGCTGCGAGAGCGGCTGGGCGTAGTTTTGTCTGCGATGAGTACCAGGCCGACATCCTTCAGATTGTTGCCGAGAACCATGCGCAGTACTCGCCCTTTTACAACATGGAGTTTAATCCAACCGCGCCAGTTGCTGAACGTGTCGTTGTGTTGCAACAAAAGGGTCGTCGTCCCCTCCAGTTTCAGGGCAAGCTTAAACCATACCTTGAAAAGCACGGCTACTGCCTGCTCATCCGTTCATCGCCTGCCTTCAAGCCGCTGCTCGAAGCCTATGCCGATTCGCCCGACTTTAACTGCATTTATTCCCTGTGGGACGGCTACCTGGACAAACGTAGGTCGGCTTACAATGAGGCCCTCGATGCTTTCCTGAAACCCTTTCCTTTAACCCAACTCCACACCAGCGGCCATGCTGATGTGGATACACTACGTCTGGTCTTTGAGACCGTCAAACCCAAGAGCGGTGTGATTCCTATGCATACCGAGAATCCGGAGAGGTTTGAAGAGCTGTTCAGGGATAGTGTTCGGGTTGTGCGTTTGAAGGATGGGGTGGGGGTTGAGGTGTGATACTCCCTAAAAATCATACCACAAGTCAAACTTAATTAAAACGATTAAATTTGACCAATTATGACAACAACCAAGCTTTGATATCAAAGGACTATCTATAACGATTGTATGAGATTGCTTCATTTGTCGGATACGCACGGGCAGCACGAAAGGCTGGGGGTACTGCCAAAGGCGGATGTGGTAGTGCACTGTAAGCATTCGGTAAACCCCGTATTGGATATCAATAAAAGATCTAACAAAAAGCCTTGCTATTTTTCAGAGAATCTCCAACTTGATCAGAGATTTGTTGGAGATTTATAAGATTTCGTTGATAGAACTTTCGGCTTTATCTTTGAAGTTGTGCGGAAGCAACTCTGCCAAATCCTTAGCATAATCCAGGTCATACTCGTGGACATGTTCCAGAAAGAAGGTCAGCCATTGGCGGAAGTTAACTCCGTGGGCCTTGCAGCATCCGAACATCGAATACATGATGGCCGCGTCCTCGGCTGCCTGGTCGTTTCCGCAGAACAACCACGCTTTCCGACCCAGGGCGACGGGTCGAATAGCATTTTCCCCGAGGTTGTTATCCATCTTCATCCGTCCGTCCAAATGATACCGTGTCAGTTTATGATAAATGTTGTACGTATAACGGATGGCTTTTCCGATGCGTCCTTTGGGTAGCACCTTGGGGTACTGACTGACCAGCCATTTCTCGAAGGCCGCCATGATGGGATACGACAGGCGGGTACGCAATTCGGCGCGTTGCTCAAAGGAAAGCTGTTCTTCGTCGGCGCGACGCTCCACTGCGTAAAGCAAACCAATCTGTTCCAAGGCATACTCTGCCCGGATCTTGTCTTCGCTCAAAGCCTCGGTAAAACGACGTCTGGCATGCGACCAACAGCCAATAGGCAGAACCCCTTTCTTGTTTTCGTACATGTCGTACTGCTTATTTCAGAGCATAACCACCCAGCCATTTCGGTCATAACCACCCACTAAGGTTATCGATTTTGACTGGGTTGTTACAAAAGTAGTTTTATTTTCTCATACTGTCTCCTTTTAATTCGATTCTGTAAGCCGATTTTGCCAACCTGTCCAATAGTGCATCAGCCACAGTGGTGTTTTTCTCAAGCACATCATACCAGTTACTTACCGGAAGTTGACTTGATATTATCGTGGATTTGCGGCCGTGACGATCTTCGATAAGCTCCATGAAGTCGAGCAACTGCTGTCCGTCAAGTATCTTCATTCCAAAATCGTCAATAGTAAGTAGATCAATGTCCGCCATTTTATCGAAGAACTTAGCGGCTTTAGATTCGATTCTGGCCATTTGCATCAATTCCAGGAGTTTTTGCATATTCACGTAACGGACTTTGTAACCGGCCAAACAAGCTTGATGGCCGAGTGCTGTAGCTAAAAAGCTTTTACCTACTCCCGCCGGTCCTGTGATTAAAACGGCGGCTCCTTGTTTGATGTACTCACAGGTTGCCAGCTGAAGGATACGTCCTTGCTCTCTTCCGGAGGCAGCATCAAAGGTGATTTCTTCCATAGAGGCGTTGTAACGGAACCTGGCCTGGGCAAGAAGACGGGAGGTCTTGTTGGCTGAGCGCAGATCCTGCTCGGCTTGAAGAAGCATAGCCAAACCATCCTGAAGATTGATTTCCTGATGCTTCCTGGTTTCCTGAAGAAGCATCCAGCTTTGAGCCATTCCGCTCAAATGTAGACCCTTAAGGTCCTGGTAGATTTGATTGTTCATTTGGTTGTTTTTAGTGGGTTATTCGTAATATTCCCGTCCACGTATGTTTGCGTGGGTTTGAGGGAACAATGTTGGTTCTTTTGATTTAATGCCTGCGCATTTACTTTCAATAAGGTTTTTGATGAAGGAGTACTGGCAGCGGTTAAACTCCAGAGCAACACGGCAAGCTTGTTCAAAAAGTGCCGGTTCTGTGGTTTTTTGCAGATGGAACAGGCCGTCGCAAGACTTGTAGAAGGTCTCCGGTATAGCTGAAGGATTCCGGCTGAACACCCCTCTGACAATGGCTTCAAACAGGGGAGAGATTCTTGAAGCTCGTTCAATATACTTGTCCGGAGACAGGTTAACATAGTCATTATAATAAGAAGGCATGTGAGCGACTATTGTCACATAATGTCCTTCCTTACGGATGCGCAAATGGGTGGCTACTCTGCTTCCCTGGGGATTGTAGATATAAACCATGGTTCTGGTATAAATGACCTTGACTTTTACTCCTATCAAAAGATAAGGCACTGAGTAGTATACTTTGTCGCGTCCAAGATAAACATGGCTGCTTTGAAGCACTGTCAGTTCAGTACGATATTTTATCTCAAAGTCTTCTGGGGGCAGTGGTTTAAGATGGGGCTTGTCGATAGACAGGAAGCGTTCCTCTCGTGTAAACGACAAGCGTTGCATCCTTTTCCGGTTATGAAGCTTCATTTTTGCTGCTATGGCCAGGTTTAAGGATTCTAAGGAAAAGAACGTTTCGTTGCGCAAAGGGGCATATACACGTCTATAGGTGAGTTTTACGTGGTCTTCCACCAAACTTTTGTCTTTGGGTCTGGCAGCCCTTGTCGGGATGGTAACACAGCCGTAGTGATTGGCAAAGTCCTCCATGATGATGTTCAGTTCGGGCATATACCTGTCGGCTTTGATGACGGATGCCTTGAGATTGTCCGTAACCAAGATGCATGGAACACCGCCAAGCTCTCTAAAACAGCTGGAAAAGGCATACAGAAAGTCCTCCACCTTTTGCGATGGTACGGCCATAGCGAAGCCGTAATCTGAGGCAGGGAGACAGGCAATGAAGACTTGGCACGGTATCTGCTGACCGGTATCAATATCAATGTAGGACATCGTATCGCCTGCAAAGTCGACATAAATTTCCTTACCTCCCTCACGAAAGTTGCCAAACGGAAAGGACACTTCCGTTGATCTTGCCAGACGAAACTGATTGACATGATAGCAGAATTGAGTATATCCGTAACCCTGGGAATGTTCCATCCGATATTCCTCCCAAAGAAGATACATCGTCATATGCTTTCGCCCGAGTTCCCTGTCAATGTATTCCAGCTTCTGCCGCAGTTGGTCAAACCGGGGATCGGAGTATGCCGGATTACCGCCGCAAAGACGGTGCTCCAAGGCCGGCTCCTCCATCTTGAGGAGCTCGTCAAGAGTTTTATTATCAGCCTTTGCCGCATTGACATAGCTGTTTACCGTGCCTTTATAAAGGCCGAGGGTCGCTCCAATTTTGCGATTGGACATGCCGTCCCTGTGTAGTTGCAATACCTGTTTAATTTTGCTCATTTCTTTTCTTTTACCTGCCATGGTTGCCTCAATTTTAAGATTGAGGTGTAAAGATATCGTAACCTTGGGTGGTAATGCTCCGAAAAAGACTAATTTACAGGTGCTTGGCTTAGCTAATTGGGTGGTAATGCCCCGAAACAGAAGCGCGCCAGGGGCCTTTCTGCCGACGTTTTACTAACTGGGTGCAAATGCTCCGAAATAAGTGTGCCCGCCCGCCGTTTTAAATAGCTTTTCTATGCCTTTTTCTCTCCTTTTGGGTGGTAATGCTCCGAAAAAAATCAGCTGTTTTTTGGGTGGGGATGCTCCGAATTAACTACTCTGGATCACGCCTTGATAATCTTTGAACAATTCCAATGCCACTTTTTGTGCTCGCGAACCGTGGTCGTAATGAAAGAAGACCAGGTCCGCCATCACCGCTCGCACCATCCAGATATAGCCTTTCACCGTCTTGTGCTTCTCATTGTTCACGATCGGGATTGTTGTCTCATCCGACTGGATGTAGTCCGTGGCCAACACGATCTCCTTGAGTCGGTAATATGAGGGACGCATCAGATCGGCCACCCCGTGGAACCAATCGTTGATGGTGGCCGCGGAAAGCTTGATACCCTGCTGCTTGAACATCTGTATCTGGCGGTAGAAAGGAAGATGGTTCACATACTTGTCAATGATCAGATCCGAGAGAAGTGTGGCTCCGGCATAGCTTTTTGCCAAGGGCAGCATCGGCATGCAGGCCGTCCGGATCTGTTTCTCCTCTTCCTGACTTTTGTCTTTCAGGGCAAATTTGTGACGGATAATCCTGCACACATACAGCTTGGCCGGTTCCCTCTCCAGCACCTCGGTGATTTCCGAGGGTAACTCCACCCACTTAGAGAGGTCAACAGACTGTTGTTCCATGCCCTGGGGATACAGATGAATCTCTTTTCGGGGAAGGCTTTCCGGAAGGGCTTGGCGTACCGGATGGGAGGCGGGCTTCTCCACCACAGGGCGGGTCTTGTAGGCTTCGATCTCCTCCCTGGCACTCTTGACGAGGGTTTTCTCCTCTTCGAGCAGCTCAAGACCATCAAAATCCAGTATCCGTTGCTGCGGGTCCTCCTGGATGAAACGTTCGGAAGATTTGCCCCAGATCTTACGTTTAAGGTATTCCACCTGCTGCTGAAGGCTACGGATCTGCTCCTCCTGCTCAACAATCTTTTTTTGGTAGGAGACCCTTTCCTGCTCGAAGTGTTCATAACCCTCCATCCGACTCCGAAGGCGGGAAGTTTCCCGGAAAAGATGATCCCGGTCTTCGAGGATGGTTTGCAGAAAAAGTGTCTCTTCGTTGGTCATTCTCTGTTACTTTCAACGGGAGTAAAGATACTGAATAGTAACGAGATGAACAAAATATTAGCCCATAAAAACAGGGCTTTTCAGCGTTTTTTTCCATCTTTTTTCATGCACGTCCTTTGCCTCTCCAAGACCGCGCACCATCATCATTAATTCCTGCCAGTTGGTCGGAAAAGAAGTGACGTTTTCTTCCATGAAGGGAAGACGGAACGTACCTGACTCCAGTTTTAGGTGATAAATCACCAGCCCGCCGCATTCCAGGTGAAGCACTTTCATGCTCGTGCACGAACGGTTGATAAAGATGAACACCTCTCCGTCCTGCACGTTTCGCCGCATAAGGTCACACACAATACCGCTCAGTGTATAAAAACTTTTTCTCAGATCCGTTGGATAAGGATAGAGGTAATACCTCATAGAGGCTGTCAGGTTGAACATAACCCCTTTAGCGCTCCAGCATCAACAACCCACGGAGTGTTTGCAGGTCTGCTCCGGCATGCAGCCTGAGACGTACCCCGTTTGGATAAGTGATCTCGCAAAAAGAAGATTCTCCGGTTTCCGGCCCAGGCCTTCTATTACCTGAAAACGAAAGAGTGGGACGAAAATCACCCCGATCCTTATCCAAGACCAGCGGCACAAAGCCATGACGCGGCGGCAAATGGTTTTTCATCTTGCGCTGCCAGTAATAAAACTTAGCTTCATTGATACGCTGGTTGGAACAATACGAACGAATCGACAAACCCGACTCCAGAAAATCGTCGTATATCACCTTGAATTTTTGATCGGTTAACATAACTCTGTCATTTAATTTTAAAAGACAAAGCTATATGATACCTACGGGCTATGAAATAGGGGGTTCACCGAATGGATACAGTGCACTCGGGCGACTTTATGTCCGGAGGTTCAAAAAAGGAGGTGCTGGCGTTTATTAAGTGGTTTGCGGCGCTGCCGTATGCACATAAAATATTCATTGCCGGAAATCACGATGACTTCCTTTACGGTGCAACCATTGAAGGGCTTCCGGATAACACCCACTACCTTTGTCATTCTTCCATTATAATTGATGGCTTGACGTTTTATGGCATTCCTTTATTTATGCGTGATGTTGTTGATGGCTTGTATGAGGACTACGTGCTTCAGGCGCCGTCAGATACCAATGTGTTGATTACGCACCAACCACCCATGGGCGTTCTTGATCTGAGTGATGGTATTCAATACGGCAATGCCTTGCTCCTGAAGTGTGTGCAGCGCATTAAACCGAGGTACCATCTCTTCGGCCACATTCATGCTTCCTATGGCGTCGTAAAGCAAGCCGGCACTGTTTTTTCCAATGGATCATTGGTCAATAACAGTTACGAGTTGACCAATAAGGCTAGAGTGTATGAGTTTTGAGAAAGTTGTTTGCCTAATGGACGCTTTCTCTTGGTGGTACTGGCTTTATTTCTTCAAATGCCTATCCAGTTTGATCTTCTCAACAACCCCATCCAGGAACCGGAACTCCAGTTGATCACGGTCAAAAACGGGAAGGTTCTTATGAATGATTCGGTGGCAATCTGTTTTTTTAGACCACAAAGTAAACTGGTTAAAAATAAAAGGACTTATCACTGTAATACTGTTCCCATTTTTACTGTATTATTGTTCCCGATTTCACTGTATTAACATTCCTGAAATCATTGTATTTTTGAATTCTGGTAACAGACTGTTATTCGGCAGCTTAAAAGACGACACGAAAGAAATATTACCTTTGACATAAATTAGAGTTTTAAAAAGTGCGGAGTCAGCACAGTAAACACTGACAAACAGGATATGAAAAGGAACAGAATAATTGTAACAACAATCTTCAGTTGTATTTTATTATTTACAAGTTGTTCGATAGATGACATTTTTAATCATCAAAATCAAGATCAGGATTCGAACTGGACACAACTTGGTATTTCTTTTGATTTTGAAATTGATAATCTTGTCGTAGATGATGATGGACTTATTTATATGAGTGGAGGAAATTTACGAAATATAATGGTATGGGATGGTACTGAATGGGAAATTTTGGGAGCTGATCAGTCTGTTTTTACAGGAGGATTAACGGGGCCTATTGCTGTTGACAATGATGGAAATGTTTATGCCAGAGGTTGGGTTAAAGTTCCGCAAGCAAATCCCGGATATCATTTAGCAAAATGGGTAAAATCAACTAACACGTGGATTAATCTTTCCAGCGACAATCCTTTCGTGCATGATATTGAATCCATTGCTGCTGACAATGATGGAAATGTTTTTGTTTCAACTGTGGATTATGGCGACGATGGCTGGGTTTATAAATGGAATGGTACTAACTGGAATTTGTTAAGTACTGAATCAAAGTATTTGGCTGGAACTGCAAAAATGTGTATAAACAACTCAGGAACACTTTTGGCGAGTTTCTTTAATACAACAACTGATTCTTATTGTGTATTGGCATGGAACGGAAATTCATGGGCTGAGTTAGGAGGGACCGATAATACAGATTTTGGCGTTGGCTTTATAAATTGTATTGCTTCAGATTCTGAAGGCAATGTTTATGTAGGAGGTTATTTTGTAAAAGGAGATTCCGCATTTAATATTTATAACTGGACACCTCTGACAAATACCTGGAAAACTATGCATACACATGAAAGTTCATCTGAAGTATATTCAATTGCCTTTGATACAGCAGACACGCTATTTGTAGCCGGAGCTTTTGTAAATGCTTCGAACAAACGTTATGTTGCTAAACAGCAAGGCGACAGATGGGCTGATTTTGGTGTATTAAATGCAAATAATACTATAAAATCTATTTGTTTTGACAAAAATGGATATATGTATGCAGGGGGTAGCTTTACTAATAGTGAAAACAAACATTATGTAGCTGTAAACCGCAAAAAATATTAGGGCTGCATATAATAAATAGAGCCTATTTCTTCTTCAACTTTCTGATAACAAAGGTAATACAATTTAGCGAAGTTGTTAATAAAGAATAAAAAATATTCTTTATATTTGGATTACAACATAGAAGCACTCTGAGCGGCCTGCAAGCCCCGGCAAGGAGTCGGTGTTGGATTACACCCCGCCGTTTTTTTAGTTCTGAAAAAATAGGCATCTTTGTCGGTAAAACAGGGCTCTTGTGTCGTCGCCCGTGTGAACGGCCGGAAAAAGAATTAAGCTTAATTGATATACCGAGGAAAACCGCAGGATTATGAATACCATAAAAGGAATATCAGGAATAAAAGGAATATCAGGAAAAATGTCAGGCCTGATCTTTGGGCTTGTATGCTCTTTAGCCCTAGTTGCTTGCAAACAAAATGCACAACACAGTATAGGAGCCGACATCTCTTTTACACCACAAATGGAAGCCCGGGGCAGTGTCTATTACGACGAGAACAATCAGGAAAAAGACATCTGCCAGATTATGGCCGGCAATCATTTCGATAATATCCGCTTGCGCATCTTTGTGAATCCGGAGGCTGAAAACGGCTACTCAAGGCAAGGGTTTTGCAACCTGGACAATACCCTGAAAATGGCCCGTAGGATCAAAGCTGCCGGCATGAGCTTCTGCCTCGACTTTCATTACAGCGACACTTGGGCCGATCCCGATAAGCAGTTTAAACCTTCGGCCTGGGAAGGCCTAAGCGGGAAAGAGCTCGAAGATAAGCTCTATGAATACACCAAAGAGGTATTAACTACTTTGAAAAACGCCGATGTAGCTCCCGATGTGATTCAGATTGGTAATGAAATAAACCACGGTATGGTATGGCCCGACGGAAGAGTGCTTGACAATGCCACCGAAGAAAACTGGGCAAACCTTATGGGGCTTTACAAAGCAGGCCAGCAGGCTGCACGCGAAGTTCTCCCCGAAGCGCAACTAATGGTTCATCTGGCACTGGGTGGCCAAAACATTCTGTGCCGCCAGTTTCTCGACAAGATGAATACATACGGCGCCGAATTTGACATTATTGGCTTATCGTACTACGAGCGTTGGCACGAAACCTACAACGACCTGAAAGCCAATCTCTACGATCTGGCCGGTCGTTATAAAAAACCCCTATGTGTATGCGAGTACGGTGCCGGCACAGAGAATATTAAAATGATCAATGACATCGTTCGTTCGGTTCCCCGCAATTTAGGCTATGGCACCATGGCCTGGGAGCCTGCCCCTGTGCTTTTCAACCGCGAAGGAAAGCCGGCGGAAGATGTATTTGCCATATACAAGGAAATATACAGGCAATATTCATCCCCCGGTTTTAAACCTAAGCTTGAGCCTGTTTCTGAGCGGAAGCAAACTATCGAAAAACCGGTTATTGGTGCCGATATTTCGTTTGTTCCGCAAGAAGAGGCAAGAGGCAAAAAATACTCCGACAATGGTGTAGAGAAGGATGTACTGGAAATCCTGAAAGATCATAAGTTCAACTGGATAAGGTTGAGGCTGTTTGTTGATCCCGATGCCGAAAACGGCTACTCAAGAGGAGGCGGAGGTTTTTGCGGTTTGGAAAAAACCCTTGAAATGGCCAAACGTGTAAAAGCCGCGGGAATGAAGTTTCTGCTCGACTTTCATTACAGCGACACCTGGGCCGATCCGGGCAAACAGTTTACGCCTTCGGCCTGGAAAAACCTGCATGGCTCAGCCCTCGAAGGCAGAATATACAGCTACACCAACGAAACCATAGAGCGTTTTATCGCCGAAGGACTAAGGCCTGACATGGTCCAGGTTGGAAACGAAATTAACAATGGTATGCTCTGGCCTGTTGGAAAACTGCCCGAGGGCGAAGAAAAAGTGAATTCAAACGAAGAAATGGAAAGCTTTTGTATTTTGCTGCGCTGCGCCAGTGCTGCGGTACGTGCTGCTGATCCGGACATAAGCATTATGGTACACATTGCCTGCGGTGGTCAAAATCCGGAATCAGTTGCTTTCTTCGACAAGATTATCAGCCGTGATGTAAAATTCGATGTAATCGGACAGTCGTACTATCCCGAATACCATGGTACACTCGAAGACCTCGAATTCAACCTGAACGACCTGGTAAAAAGATACAACAAGCCCATATATGTGGTTGAATACCACGAAAACAAAAAAGCCGTTAACGATATCGTTTACAACATTCCAAATAAGATGGGGCTGGGAACTTTTATCTGGGAACCAACATCTCCACGCTGGGGAGGCCTGTTCGATCGTTACGGGGCAAGCAACGACAGCATAGACATTTATCCGGAACTACACGCAATTTACAGCAATTAAAATTCTCAACAGTATAAAAAAACCAAACGCTATGCGAACACTAACGACACTTATTATGTTGCTAAGCCTTACCTGCACTTTTGCACAAGGCTGGAAACCGGAAGTTAAAGAAAACATTCCGCTGGATTCCATACGCTTAAGCGACCCCGCCATACTGGCGGATCAGAAGAGCTCGTGCTATTATATGACCGGCACAGGCGGATTACTGTGGAAGAGCAAAGACCTGGCCAGGTGGTCGGGACCTTACGCGGTAAGCCAAACAGATCCGGAATCGTGGATGGGCCCGCGACCAATGATATGGGCAGCCGAATTGCATCAATACAAAGGCAAATACTATTATTTTGCCACTTTTACCAACCGCAGTGTGGTGATCGAAAACGTAAAAGGAAACGTAATTAACCGGCGAGCCAGCCATATATTGGTGAGCGATAAACCCGATGGGCCTTATGTCCCTATGCAAGACGAAACGTATTTGCCTGCCGACCTGCCCACCCTGGATGGCACCTTTTGGGTTGATACCGATGATAAGCCTTACCTGATTTATTGTGGCGAATGGCTGGTAAACTGGAACGGCACCATGGAAAAAATTGAATTGAAACCCGATTTAAGCGGCAGCATTGGAAAAAGAAAAATACTATTTTTTGCCTATGATTCACCATGGAGCAAAGAGAAAGACCAAAACGGCCGTATTGTCCCCAACAAAGTAACCGATGGACCTTACCTGTTCAGAACCCAAACGGGAAAATTAGGAATGATCTGGACAAGCTGGGTTTACAAGGATTACGTACAGGGGGTAGCTTACTCGGAAAGTGGCACTTTGGATGGCCCCTGGGTACAGGAACAGGAACCCATCACTCCGCCCAATTTCGGACATGGTATGTTGTTCCGCAGCTTTGAGGGAAAACTGCTCATGTCGGTACACAGCCATAAAGAGGTAAATGGCCGCTATGTAAGAATACCTCATTTGTTCGAGGTCGATGATTCGGGCGATAAGATAGTCGTGAAAGCGGAATATCATCCATAAGCCAATTTTTTTAGATTTAATATAAAAATCTTCTGACATGCTAATCAAGTTAATCAAAAAATGTTTTTTGCTAAGCCTTATTGCAGGCTTCTCGTTAACAGCAACCGCCCAGAACCAAACACAGGCAAGGGATTCAAAAGGATATCCGGCACACGATCCTGTCATGATAAAGCAAGACAGTACCTTCTACCTGTTTGTGACGGGAGGCGGAGTGGCCAAAAGTACCGATATGGAAAACTGGACAAGAATAAAACCTGTACCAAGCAGGCTGGAATGGGTCACCGATTCCATTATTCCCGGCTATCGGGCCGGCTTTTGGGCTCCAGATATTCAATTCTACAAGGGCGAATACTATTTGTATTATTCACCCTCGGCCTTTGCAAAAAACACCTCGGCCATTGGTGTGATGACCAACAAAACGCTTGATCAGGATGACCCGGATTACAATTGGGTCGATCACGGAATGATTGTTCAGTCGATTCCCGGACGCGACTTTTGGAATGCCATCGATGCTAATGTTTATTTCGAAAGAGGCTGGGGGCGAAACGGAGGTACCGGCTGGTTAAGTTTTGGTTCTTTCTGGGGTGGAATTAAGCTGGTTAAACTGGCAGCCGACATGAAATCGCTGGCCGAACCACAGGAATGGTATACCCTGGCCAAGCAGGAACGCACATTTGGAATGCCCGATACCGATCCCGGCGATGGCACCATTGAGGCACCCTTTATATATCACAGACATCAGTATTACTATTTGTTTGTATCGCTGGGTTATTGCTGCAGAGGACTGGAAAGTACTTACGAAACAGTGGTTGGCAGATCGCGCGATATTCGTGGCCCCTATTTCGATAAAAAAGGTGTACCAATGTATGCGGGTGGAGGTACTTATGTAGCAGGCCCCAACGACGAATATGCCGGAATCGGCCATTGTGCTGTTTACGATTTCGACGGAAAATCCTATTTTATAGCTCATGGCTATGATAAGCAAGACCATGGAAGTTCAAAATTAATTGTAAAGGAAATTACCTGGGACAGAGCTGAGTGGCCAACTGTTGTTTTTGAGAAAGCTAAAACCGACGAAGTAATACCAGAAGAATAAAGCCGTAATTTAGTAAGAACTTATTTCTGAAAAGAAACACACATTAAGACGTATAAAACAAATTATGAAAACAAGACTGGGTATTTTTTGTCTGGCGACTCTGGTCGTTTTGTTCACTGCCTGTAAGGCTAAAGAGGAGATTCCCGGTTTTCGGGAAGACTTGCAAACAGGTTTACAGCAGCTGCTTGATTCTGCTATGCTGGCCTATAAAAGCGAAGTTCCGGAATTTCCCGGCGGCATGGCAATGAAAGTCATTCATCAGGGAAATTCGTTTTTCGTTTCGTCGGGCATGGGGGAGGCTGTTACGGGAAAAATTCATTTCAGGGCCGCCAGCATTACAAAAACCTTTACTGCAACAGCAATCCTGTTGTTGCATCAGCAGGGGAAACTGAATGTCAATGATCGGATTACGGATACTATACCCGGAACAACTGAGCCCTATATTTCGGCTGATCCGGCTTACGATATTCCCTATAAGGAGTCAATCAAAATTCTGGATTTATTGAAGCATAGGGCAGGGGTATACGATTTGGTAAACGATCCTGTTCCCGATACCCTATCCGCGTCGCTGCCTTACAAGGGTTATAATTATGTTGATTATCAAACAGCTATTGATTCTTTGCACACTTTCAGTTTTGATGAACTGATTCAGGTCTTGTCCGAGACCGGGCTTTCGTATTTTGAACCGGGTAGAGCGTATCATTATTCGAACACAGGCTATACGATTCTTGGAAAAATTATTGAGAGGGTTGCCAACAAAACTTACCAAAACTATTTGATGGAGAATGTAATCTTGCCTATGGGCATGACCAACAGCAGTTTCCCAGTGCTTGGTGATGATCTGGAGTTGCCCGATCCCTATGCTCCCGGTTGGGTGATGTACGGCAACGATGTCTATGATTTTAGTTTAAGTAATGTTTCTGCTACTGTGGCCGAGGGAAATTTAATCAGCTGTCCGGACGATCTGTCTTTGTTTTTGTCTGAGCTTTTTGCGGGGCAGGGGGTGCTGAACTATCATACGGTGTATTCGCTGATGATGCATTATCTTCCATTGAGTGAGGATGTTGCTGATGGTTATGCTTGTGGGCTCAGGTATATGAATATGTTGGGATACGGGCATACCGGTGCGATTGCAGGCTATCTTTCCATTATGGTTAGTGATCCGGAAATGGATTTCACGGTGGTGGCTTTTACCAATGCCTGGAATTTTAATCAGGGTGTACCGGGCTTAGAGCAACAAGTGAACCAACTTTTAAAAAACACCTGCTATGAAGCCAAGGCTTTGATGAGAAATAGCGCTGACTAAGTTTTTAGTATAAATTCCTTAAGTATGAAAACAACTATCAAATCGGCTGTCGTTTGGCTATTCGCATTCTTCAGCATCAACATCGTAGGGCAAACAAGGCCATTTCCTCAGAATGTGACTTATCCTTATGGTTACAAACCGACAACCCTGAATTCCGACCTGGCCTATAAGGAATACAACAAGTTAATGACTTCTTTTCTGGTAGAATGTGGTGGTGACATCAGACCAACTGCGGATACCGAAGATCATACCTATAGCGAGTCTGTGGGTTATTGCATGCTTGTTTCGGCCTATCAGGGAGACAAAACAACATACGATAAGTTGTTGAATTTCTATAAATCAAAACGCAGTTCTGCGGAGAATAATATGATGACCTGGAAGGTAAGCTGCGAGGGAATTGTCTATACCGGAAGTTCAAGTGATGCGGACATCGATGTGGCTTTTTCACTAATTGTTGCGCACGAACAATGGAGAGAACAATATGAAAACAACTATTTGGAAGAAGCCAAAACAATCATCGGAACACTTAAAAACAGCGTATTAACAAATTGTGCGGGTACATATGTACTCAAACCCGGTTATGGATACGGGGGATGCAACGAAACCAGTATATCTCATTATACGCCTGCCTTTTTTAGGATTTTTGCACAGCTAACCGGCGATAACACCTGGTCAGCTCTTGCAGACGACACCTATGCACTTTTAATCAGAGCTACGAATCCGACAACGGGTCTGGTTCCTGACTGGCAAAATGTTTCAGGTAGTCCGGCAAATTCCTCCAGAAGCTATGATTACAAGTTCGATGCCTGTCGTGTTCCGTGGCGAATAGCACTCGATTACCTGTGGAACGGTAACTTAGAAGCGCAGCAATGGTGTGTCAGAATTACCAATTGGGCGAATGGCATAGGTGCTGCGAATATCGTAGATGGCTATACTCTCCATGGAACTCCTATAGGGTCATACAATAACAGTGCTTTTGTCGGTGCTTTCGCTGTCGGTGCCATGTGCAACAGTCAAGCCGTAATAGATACATTCAGTACCAGAATCACTAAACTAAACGAAAGTTTTTACTATGCTTTTTATTTGCGTTTGATTTATTTACATGTCCTGACCGGGAACTTCTGGAAACCAAACCTGAGCACCGATGTCCCTTCTGTCGCAAATCCGGCACTGAAGATTTATCCAAATCCCTCATCGAATCAGATTAGCATCGAAGGATTGCAAAACTTTGAAAAACTCGAAATCCTTGGAATTAACGGAATCGTATTGCAGACTGAACAAATTCATGCAGTGGACAAAGTTACCCTGAGTATTCAATCACTCGAAAAAGGGGAATACCTCTTAAAAGTCACGGATAAAACCGGAGCTTCAGAATGCCTTAAATTTTTAAGATAAGTATTGTCCATTGACCATTTGATTGCAATTTGAATATTGGCGAATATGCCATGATGAGAATTGATAACGGCCGCTAATATGACGACAGTAAATAAATTGACCTATGCTTTTTTGAAAAACAACCGCACTGATTTGACAGGTATAACATTAATATCCTAATTACTAGAATAATGAAAGATACGACAGCTCATGACGAACGTTTGGCAAAAATGACATTTGCTTATGTTTATCCATTTTATTTGGCGAAAATTGAAAAGAAAGGTAGAACAGAAGATGAATTACTTAAGGTCATTGAATGGTTAACCGGCTTTGACAAAGAAAAGCTTCAAGAGCAGATTGACAAAAACGTTACTTTTGAGTCGTTTTTTAATAGTGCAAAGCTTAATCCCAATGCCGGCTTGATAACTGGTTCAATATGTGGTTATCGAATTGAAGAAATTGACAATCCTCTTACAAAGCAAGTTAGATATTTAGATAAATTGGTGGACGAATTAGCTAAAGGCAAGAAGATTGAGAAAATAGTGCGAGCTGAAAAGTGAATTGATGACAAATAATCACTGCGGTTTAAACAGGAACCAGAAGTGAAGTGATTTCTGGAAAATGAGTTACAGTAAATTTGGGAACAAATGCTGGATGAAGGGTAACTGTCAAGTCCGGTTCTGTGAGAGGCTTGGGGTGAAATTTCCCTTGTTTTCCCGGCTTGCCATCCCTTAGCGAAAATACAATGAGCGAATTGACATAGCAAATAATATGATTGACAAATGATTAAATATTTATTAATACTTATAATTAGCTGGATAGCTATTAAAGGTAATTCTCAAGAATTGACAGGTCAGATTTTTAATTCTGAGAATGAAAACCCTGTTTCTTTTGTTAATATAGGCGTATTAGGAGAGAATATAGGAACAGCCAGCGATGTAGATGGTAAATTCAAATTGACAATAGATTCAACTCATTTTAGTGATTCACTTAGAATATCCTGTATTGGATATTATTCAAAAAGCTATTCGATTGAAGAATTAGTTGATAAATCATCCAATCACACTATTTTGAAATTAAACTTGGATCCCAGAGAATATCAAATAAAAGAAGTTATTGTCAATGCTAAAAAAGCAAAAGTTATTAGTCTTGGAAATCCAATACAAGATAATAATAGATGTAGATTAAGAACTGATTCTGAACTTGGATCTGAAATGGGATTAGTTATCAGATTGCCAAAAAAAGATAAAATATATCTACTAAAGGACTTTACGTTCAACCTTGCAGACCATGACTTTGAAACAGAGGTCAGGGTTAATATCTACAGTATAGAAAACTCAATGCCGTCTGAAAATATATTAAATGAATCAATCTTTATTAAGATTCCAAGCAACGAGGATATTATGACAATTGATTTGTTGAAATATAATCTTCAAATTGATCAGGATTTTTTCATTAGTATTGAGCATTTTAAAAAGAATCCGGATATGAGTAAAAGATTAAAATATAATTGCGTATTAGCTAAAGATTCTAAAACAGGATGTTATTTTCGAAAAGTTAGTCAAGGTGATTGGAGAGAAGTTGATAATGTGGGTGTTCAATTTAAAATTAGTGCGTATGTGCAATAAAAATACTTTCGCTAATAAATAGCACTCTGAGCGGCCTGCAAGGCCCAGCGAGGAGTTAGTGTTGGACTACACCCGCCGTTTGTGTATAATTTTTTGTTGGTTATTAAAAAAGTACTTATATATGTACCTGAAAGGTAACTTAAAAAACAAAAGCTATGATAGCTGCAAATTTTACAGAATTCAGAACAGGATTAAAGAAATATCTTGATTGTGTAGAAGATAACAATGAGACTCTCATTATAAAAAGGGGATCAGGCAGCGGAACAGTTATGATATCCTTGTCGGAATACAATTCGATTATGGAAACACTTCATCTGTTAAGTTCCAAAGCGAATGCAGATAGATTGTATGAATCCATCGGACAGCTCAAAGAAGGGAAGAGTCTTCAGAAAGAGTTAATAGAGGAGAAATGAGGATACTATTTACCGAAAATTCCTGGGAAGACTATACATCGTGGTTGGATGAGGATAGAAAAATGCTGAAACGCATCAATGAATTGATAAAAGAAATCAAACGGACACCTTACGAAGGCAAAGGGAAACCGGAACCACTAAAATATGATTTGGCGGGCTGGTGGTCTCGTCGGATTGATCGTGAGCATAGTATAATACTCCCAACAATTCAGACCATGGGGTAGATTTAATAAAAACCATTAAATCTACCCCATGGTCTGAATTGTTGGGAGTATTATACTATGCTCA
>Ga0116141_10000271_pt1 | contig 38478 bp, 37 predicted proteins | sample AD_UKC097_MetaG_FD_89744 | JGI IMG/M metagenome (GOLD analysis project Ga0116141, IMG submission 89744) | Active sludge microbial communities of municipal wastewater-treating anaerobic digesters from USA - AD_UKC097_MetaG | ecosystem: Engineered > Bioreactor > Anaerobic > Digestate | place: USA...
ATGTTCATGGACTTCCCCTTTCGTGATTTTGATGTGATGCGAAAACTCCATCATGGCACTCGTTGCCGTTCGCGGCTTCCGCCGCACCTTCGGGACGGGGAAGTCCCTTTCATTCGTTAGGCCACATCCCATGCTCGGTCTCGTCGTTCTGTTGCTTGCTGTCGCTCTCCCCTTTGGTATTGTCTTCTTTACCGTCAGGGCCACTGAGGCGGAACGCAAGGTTTACGAACACTCTCCCGTCAGGCGGATCTCTTGCGCGCTGGTTTTCGGTCTAGCAGCCGTGCTAGGTGCTCTGTGGGTTTTCCGTGGTACCGGACCTGAATATGCTCCTGCAATAGGTTTATTCTTGGGCCTTCCCGCTAGCGGTATTGCTGCGTTATTGGCTGCAGTGGGTCAGCGTCTTCTAGTGGGGCGTTCCAAAGTCGTTGCAATGCTTTCCGGTGTTGCCATCACAATCCTTACGGCTCTTGCCACTTCGTCACTTGTTGCCATTCTCTTCGCGCCAAGCTCGGCAAGTTCGTTCGTGGCAGTTTTCGGGGCGATCATCGTTTTGTCTCCGAGCGGTATTGCGGTTCTCCTTTTCGGTGGCCTTTCAGGTTTGTTGCTCAGCCATCTTTCCAACCGCGAACGGCCTAACACGCCGCTCAACCCGGACGCGCCGACAAGCGGCGCGCCGGTTAGCTAGCACGTTGGGTGCGTTCGTTTCCCTTCGCTCATCATCTGCGCATGAAAATAATTCGAGCCTGGTCCCTTTGATTCCTTTGATTACAATTCGGTAAAGTGACAGCTCGTTTTTTCAGGGATCAATCCAAAATGACATTCGTTTCCACTCCGCTTGGCAAGCCACTGCAAAGTTGGCGTTTGCGGCTTTACACCATCATCTTCGAGTCCGACACCCGCGTCGGGCGGTGGTTCGACCAGTGCCTGATCCTGTTCATCCTGCTCAGTATCGCGGTCGTGGTAGCCGACAGCGTGCCCTACATGCACGAGCGCTGGAGCGAATTCTTTTCAGTCGCCGAGTGGCTATTTACCCTGCTATTCACGCTGGAATATCTCGCGCGCCTGGCCTGTGCGCCGCACCCGTGGCGCTATGCCAGAAGCTTCTTCGGCGTGATTGACCTGCTGGCCTTGCTGCCCACTTACCTTGCATTGTTGCTGCCTGGGGCGCATGTACTCATCGACGTGCGCGTGCTGCGGCTGCTGCGGATCTTCCGCGTGTTCAAGCTGACCGCCTACATGACCGAATACCGCAGCCTCGCGCAGGCGCTGCATGCGAGCCGGCGCAAGATCACCGTGTTCATCACCGGCGTGCTGATGATGGTGCTGGTGATGGGCACGCTGATGTACGTCGTGGAAGGTCCGGCCAATGGCTTCACCACCATCCCCACCGCCGTGTATTGGGCGATTACCACGATGACGACGGTTGGTTTTGGCGATATCACGCCCAAGACCGACCTGGGTCGCTTTATCTCATCGGTGATGATGTTGCTCGGCTGGGGCACGCTCGCCGTGCCCACGGGCATCGTGACGGCAGAAATCGCCGCGCAGCGCCAGGCATTCCCCACCACCATCACCACCCGCACCTGCCCCGGGTGCATGACCGAAGGCCACCTGCCCGAAGCGCGCTACTGTCTGCACTGCGGCGCCGCGCTGCCGCCCTGGGCACATGATGAGGCGTTTCCTGATGGGTGACTGGCGCGATTCGTTCGCAGCCACGATTTGAAGAAACGGGCGCGATCAGCTATTGCGATGGAGTGAAGAAGTGAAAAAACCGGCGGCTTGCGCCGCCATGGATTCGTTTACCCTCTTGACAATGGCCGGCTGATGGGTGGCCTCTTTGATCCATGACAGGGGTAACTGCGAGCGCATGATTAGCCAGCCTTGTCAAAATGACGAATAAATCGTTTAATCCAGTTGGTTATAAGACTGCTCAGGCCGGATGCTTTCATGTTTCACCCGCAGCTTGCCGCGCACTTGGTCGAGTAATTGAGTGGTGGTGCCATGGTTTGACTGTGGTGTATTTGCGCGAGAGTTTCGGGTGTCACTAAAATATTCGTTTTATATATTTCAATGAGCTACAAGATCAACCCATTTTTATACACCTCGACGGTGCTTTTCCGGGCCGATTTTCGGGTGTCTGCTTTTAGTTAGGCAGCGCATAGAAACGCTACAAGCCGGACCCGCAGCAGAAGCATAAAAGGACAACATGGATATCAATTTAAAGCATACCGCATTCACACTCGCCGCAGTCGCAGGGGTCTCTTTTTTTGTCGGTTATCAAGTCGCCCCTAGAGAGCTTTTAGATAGCACAGTAGAACATGTTGGGTTCCTAACCGTAGACACTAAGAAGGTGCTCTCGGCAACGATCGAGAGTCTCAAGTCGGAATCTCGTCTTGTCAGCTATGCATACGGTGGGACTCAGAATGTTTCAGTCGATAGGGATAAGTGGATCATTTTTAGTGGTTATCAACAATTGATTGTGCCGGCTACAGTTTCGTACTTCATAGATCTCTCAAAGCTTACCGAGACTAGCGCCACCTTCGACGAATCGACAAATACAGTGACGGTTACTTTGCCGAGGCTCATGCTAACCGTAGAGTTTGATCCAAGAAGAGCAACGATTATCAACGATGGATTGCTTACGCTAAATGACGAAGTCGTCCAAACGCTCACAAAAATAAACTACGGCACCGCGCTAAAGGCAGCCATCAAACAGGGCCAGCAAGCCGCATTGGTGCAGTCTGCAAGAGACAGAACAAAAGAGAACATCGAGCGCTTATTTCGGGTTCCCCTTCAAGCAGCCGGTAAAGCTGGCGTAAAGGTTGTCGTGTCCTTCGCCAACTAATCCATGCCTAACAAACGCTTCGAGAGGGACGTTCCAACAGCCGGCTTCGCCGCCTGTTTCCGCGCCCCTCAAGCGAAACGTTAGGTCATAAAGACTACAGATGTTTGATCGTATTAAACGTTTCGTTCGTGACATAAGAGTCGATCTGGATTTTCCGCGTTATGAACGCCAGCAACTCGAGGAGCATGAGCAGCTGGCACAAAAACGATTTTCAACAAAGCAGCTCGATGATGAGAAAACAAAACTACTTAACCAAATTGAGTTGCAGGCAAGCTCGAAGTTTGATGCGTCAATACATGAAAATGAGAATACAAAGAGCGGCCTCGAGATAGGAGCAAATAATACAAAATATTTGCTTTCGTTTTTCGTGAGGGATTACAAGCAAGAACTTGACGAGCTTTACGCGGAAAAGGATGCGCTTTTTTCAAAGAAGGACGATCTATTTCAGAAGAAAAATGAAATTAGAGATACTTTATCAGAGGCATTCGAAGAAAAAAATAAAGCTCATAGTGAGCTCAATTACTATAAGGATCAAATAGATTCTTGGTACGCGAAATCAGATCGAACACCTTGGCTGTTTGGAAATTCGGGTAAAAAATTACCAAAACACTCGTTGTTCGGCCAAAGCTTCGGAGACCTTGATTCATATAAATATCATCGTGATGCAGCTTATGGAGATGTGCGCGATGCTAAAAGCCGAATTAGCGTTCTAAAGCAAGAACAGCACGAGCTGCACGCTGAGATAGGAGAAGTTGAACATAGCATAGGTGAGCTATTCGGCCGAATCAATCAAGTAAAAAAAGACCGCTCTGAAATGTATGATCTGAAAGAGGCGGGCCACAACAGAAGAGACTTGCAAACCAAACTTGATAAGTTGGACTATGGAATCAACAAATTAAAAATAGAAGTCCGCGAAATAGTTGAAAGCAAAAAGGAATATATCGGTCAAGAAAAACATAGGTATGGAGTGGTGCAGTTGGAGGCTAAGATAAGCGAGATAGAGCAAAACAAAAGGCAGTTTATAGAGAGCTTTAATCTCGAAGAAAACCAACAAGACAGAAAGCGGTTGCATCGTGAAATTTGGCTAAAACAAAGAGGCGTGGCCTAGCAGTGGGCTCCAAGGGACGCTCCGCTTCGCTACGCGCCCCTGAGTCCGAGCGTTAGAGGCAATACATCTCGTGTCACATATCCCTCTCTCTTTTCTGAGCTTCGCTGCTGCCATCTTGGCCGATACCAGTCGAGGTTTGAGTGGAAGCGAAGTTGTGAAAGCTTTTAACGCTTACGCTGTTGAGTACAACATCAACATCCCTCATGCGGCATATCCGTTTGAGGCCCCAAACAAGCGAACTGCGCTGCTAGAAAATCTGAAGTGTTTCCCTCCCCCTCTTCAGTTCAAAATCATTAGAGAATTGTGTGATCACCGAACCTTCTCCAACAAGCAATACGACGAGCTGAAACCGCTAAAGGTAAAACTGGTTTCCCAATTCGCACACCTCGCACCAAAAGACGAGTTTTCCAAGCTTAACGAGACACTTACCGAAGAAACGCGCCACTGGCTCGACAGCTTCCCTAACGCACTAGAGTTGTACTTGCAAGCAATTCACAAATACAAACATGGAATCTTTAGCCGAAACCTGCTTGATGATCTCCGACTCAGCTTGGAGTTGTTACTGAAAAGTGTTTTCAAGAACGATAAGTCTCTCGAAAATCAGCTCGGCAATGTCGGCAGTTTTGTCAGCGAGGCTGGCGGTTCGAAAGAGTTCTCGAACATGTTCTCGAAGCTAATCGACTACTACGCGAAATACCAAAATACATACATCAAACACGACGACGCTGTGGTGGAGGAAGAAATCGAGTTTGTGTTTGAAATTTCATCATCTTTTATGCGCCACATAATTCGGCTTCATGCAAAGTCGCCAAGCATCTAGAATCAAAAGGGCTAGGCTCGAATTATTTTATTATGATGGCCCATGCCCCGGCTCCAAAATGAACTCCACATTCGACGCTTGTTATTCCATTGGGTTCACAGCAGAGTACGCCTATGGAATTACTTTTTCTACAGCTTCGTTCGGCCTCACCATGAGCGCGCTTTGCGACGTTTGACGTAACTACGGCATTGCCGTATATTTGAATCCATGTTTACGATTATCGAAACCCCTACATTCGTGCGCCTTGCCCGCGATTGCTGGAACGATGAAGATCGAAACACCTTTATTACCTTCATCGCCGGAAATCCAGATGCTGGAGATGTTGTCCCCGGATCGGGGGGGTGTGAGGAAGACCCGCTGGGGTAGTACTGGTCGTGGCAAGCGTGGCGGGGTGCGCGTCATTTACTTCAACCGTCTCGCTAATGGAGAAATCTGGTTGCTATTGGTCTACGGAAAGTCCATGCGCGAAAACATCCCGGCGCATGTACTTCGCCAAATCAAAGAGGAGATCGAGAATGCCTAAAGCCAAACAAAAGCCTGTCAGCCGTCGGCCGACAATTGACCTTGGCGCCGAGCTGCTAACGTCGGTGCGCGAAATGAAGGCCGGTATCCGTGCGCGTGTTCATCGCCCCGAGATATCGGCAATTGCTCACGCTCGCCTGGTGTCAGGGCTTTCTCAAACTGCCTTCGCAGCGCTGCTTGGCGTTTCTGTGCGCACACTCCAAGACTGGGAACAAGGTCGCCGCGAACCGTCAGGCGCGGCAAAGACCCTTTTTCGGGTCGCCGAACGCCATCCCGAGATTTTGCAAGAGCTCGCTACGTAAAGTGGTGCGGCCCAACGAATAAGGTTAGATCGTGCGAAGCCACGATCTGAGCCAGTCCCGCAGTGCCGATTGATGGTGAGGGGTAATGCGCGCCGGGCGGGTTGACGCTGGATTTCGCAGCAAAGAAAAGTTTTCAGGTTCGAATTATTTTGTGCAATTTCGTAAAAAAGCCGGCGCTGGTGATACGGCGACAAGCCTGGCTAAGCCCTCCTCGCCGATACATGGCTCGCGCCAATGCCGCCATCGCGATGCTCGCACAGCTGCTGCGAGTTGAATTCGCCTCTTTAATTTCCTTCAACCAAGGAGTTCGCAATGACTGAAGATCAAGAAAGCAAATGCCACAAAATCATCCACTCCCACGCTGTTGCTGGCGCTGCGGGCAACGCTGTTCCAGTTCCCGGCTTAGGCGTAGCAACGGACATGGTTACCATGACAACAATGACTATGAGCCTTTGTGCTGTTTTCGGCGGCAGCCTTACCGAGGAAGCAGCCAAGGCACTTGCAATCGCAACAATAAAAAATACGCTGCTGAAGCAGCCAATCAAAACTCTGACGAAAGAGTTATCGAAATTAATTCCTTTTCTTGGGCAGGTGGTTGCACCAAGTATTACGGTAATAATGCTTGAGGCCGCCGGTTGGACTCTTGCTAAAGAGCTTGAAGCAAAATTTGCCGCAAAGAAGGTCTAACTCCGCAGTTCACGCTGGCGCTGCACGAAAAGCCGCGTAGCGCCGTTTCACCAGCGCCGACTTTCTTCGTCTGTGCTTACCTTCGCTCCCAACTAACGCTCCGGTGTAATAAGTGAGCTCAAGCGCTTTGAGGTGGCACTTGCTTCTTTCAGCAACGCGGCCCAATCTTCTGGTGGGTGGCCATTGTCAAGCATCTTGCGAAACACGAGATACGCATCATCGCTGCTTTCATAGGCGCGTTTGCTGTCTCCGTCGTTGATCCATGCATAAACAATAATGCGGTCAGTGGCGTGATAGCGAAAGAACAGGCGGTATTGCTGATAGAACTTGGCGCGAAACCAGTGCTTGCGATGTGTGCCTAATGTACTGCCTTGCCGGTATTCCGGTCGTGTTGGGTCGCCGGGTATCACTTCCAGCGCCAGCGTGGTGATCGCCGCCAGGCGTTTGGTGCTGTTCTTCTGGCGATAAGTTTTGGGGTCTTTGGCTTTGAGGGCTTCAACCTTGGCGATCAAGGTTTCCAGTTGGCGCAGAAACAAGGGGTGCGCAAAAAGACGCCAGCCATTAACAGCGATGGCCTCATTGGCTTGCGTCATTCGTCGGCAGGGTCAAGCGGGGCGTTGAGGTCAGCTTTCACGTTCTTGGTCAGGTTGCGCATGCGCTTGCTTAGGTCTTTATCAAGCGCAGCGACATGTTGTGGGTGTGCTTGAATATCTTGTGCCAGAAAATTCAGGAAGCTGCCGAGCGCTGGGTCATCAGCATCCTCTGCACGCTGCAGCATAACTGATCCGTCGCTTTGCACGAGATAGCGGATACGGTCACGCTTACCAAGGTTAAGTGCGCGTCGCACGCCGTCGGGGACGGTGGTTTGGTAGCGATCAGTCAGGGTTGATTCAAGTTGCAGGGTGGTAGGCATGATGGCATCCTCATCCTTTGTGGTGCTGTTAGAGTCGGGCGATGGTAATGCAGATGCATTACTATGTCAAACTTCAAATAAAGCATGCCAGCTGGCGAGATGCGTTGCTGCTTCGGGCGTGTTTTCTGCCGGTGCCCAGGGCGCGCGTTCGGCTTCGGTCAGCGGCTGATAAGGCCCTGCTTTGGCTTCCAAAATGACGGTATCTGGCACGAGGGCGAGCGAGGTGTGCCAGGTGCCGGCGGGGATGTCGACGCCGAGCGCATGGCTTGCCGTATCACCAGCGCCGACTTTTATGCATTCCTTGATCGTCCCCGCGTCATCAAAAATAATCAGCCCCATCAGCCCGCGCAGTACGACGAAGGTCTCATCCTTGCTCGGATCCAAATGCCGATGCGGGGCGATGTAGGAGTCGGTTTGCACGGCGTTGAGCAGGCGGTGCGCAAGCGCTGTGTCGCTGGTGTGCAGGTTATGGTTTTTGCGCCGACGCGGGCTGGCGGCGGCTTGTGTACATAAGCTGTCGAGCAGGGCGTTATCAATGCGGGCGAGCATGGAGGTATGGATTGAGTTGTAAATAACCTAGTTGTAAATGATCTTCACATTATCTGGCGTGAGCCATTCGCTCAAGCCGGTGATCAAGGTGTCGTCCAGTTGCACGCGCCAGTCATCGGGTAGCGGCAATTCAGCACTGGCTTCGCTGTTGGTGTAGCGCAGGCGGATCGGGCAGGGGCCTTGGCGGAAGGGGGCGAGCAGAGAATGCAGGCGCTTGGCACTGGCGCTGTCCGAGCCGCCATTCAGGGTGAGCTGCAGACGGCGCGCAAAGCGGCCACGGGCTTCACTCAGCGTGAAGAGCTTTTCCACCGTGACGCGCAGGCCGCCGCTGTAGTCGTCTTTTTGCACTTTGCCTTCGACCAGCAACAATTCGTCTTCCTTGATTTTGCTGCGTTCGGCTTCCCATAGCTCGTTAAACACGGTGACTTCAATCTGCGTGCTGCCATCGTCCAGCGTGACGATGGCCATTTTGCCGCGACGGGTCATCTGGGTGCGAGAGGCGATCACAATTCCGGCGAGCAATACCGGGTCGCGCTGCGGTTCCACTTGCCCGAGCCGCCGGTTCACGAACGCCGACAATTCGGCGGCATAGGCGTGGTAAGGGTGGCCAGAGAGGAAAAACCCTAGCGCGGCTTTTTCGTGCAGCAGTTGTTCGCGTTCTGTCCAGCGTGCGGTGGCGATGTAATGTGCGGTGGCTTGCGCGTCGCTGCTCTCCTGAGTGTCAAACAAGCCGCTTTGCAGGGCGTTGCGCTCGGCTTGTTCGGCGGCGTCCAGCGCAATGCTGACGGAGGCGAGCAGTTTGGCGCGATGGTTGTCTATGCTGTCAAAAGCGCCCGCACGAATGAGCGATTCGATCACGCGGCGGTTGACCACGCGTTTATCGAGCCGTCGGCAAAAATCAAACAAATCGGTGAAGGGGCCGTCGGCTTCCCGCGCTTTTAAAATCACGGTGAGCGCCGCTTCGCCCGTGCCCTTGATGGCGCCCAGGCCATAGCGGATGGTTTTGCTGTCAACGGGGCGAAAGCGTACGCCGCTGGCGTTAATGTCCGGCGGCAAAAAGATGAGGCCGTTGTCTGTTGCATCCTTGAAAAAGAACTGAATCTTGTCGGTGTTGGCCATTTCTGACGACAATGTGGCGGCAACAAAAGCGGCGGGGTGGTGGCATTTGAGCCAGCCGGTGTGATACGCCACGAGCGAATAAGCGGCGGCGTGGGATTTGTTGAATCCGTAGCCGGCGAACTTTTCCATGACGTCGAAAATTTCATTCGCCTGTGTTTCGCCAATATTATTTTTGCCCGCACCTTCAACAAAGACGGCGCGTTGCTCGTCCATTTCCTCTTTTTTCTTTTTCCCCATCGCGCGGCGCAAGAGGTCTGCGCCACCCAGACTGTAACCCGCCACCACCTGCGCGGTTTGCATCACCTGTTCTTGATACACCATGATGCCGTAGGTAGTAGATAACACACGCTCCAGACTCGGGTGCGGATAAACCACGCGCTCGCGGCCATGTTTCCGTGCCACAAAGTTGGGGATGAAATCCATTGGTCCCGGGCGGTACAAGGCATTGAGTGCGATTAAATCTTCCAGCCGGTCAGGCTTGGCTTGCACCAGCGTTTCTTTCATGCCGCCGGATTCAAACTGGAATACGGCGGTGGTGTTTGCGCTTTTGAAAATCGTGTCGTAGGTGGCGCGGTCGTCCAGCGGCAGGGTTTCCAGATTGATGTCGACGCCTTCGACTTCTTTTGCCAGCCGCACGGCTTCGTCCAGAATGGTGAGCGTGCGCAGACCTAAAAAGTCAAACTTCACCAGGCCGGCTTTTTCTACATCGTCCTTGTCGAATTGCGAAATGACGGAATCCGTGCCTGCCGCGGCATACAGCGGACAAAAGTCGGTGAGTTTGCCCGGCGCAATCAGCACGCCTCCGGCGTGCATGCCCACATTGCGCGTCAAGCCTTCGAGCTTGATGGCAAGCGACCACAGCTCGGCAATTTCTTCTTCGGACTCGATGCGCTGGCGTATCAGCGGCTCTTTATCCAGCGCGTCTTTGAGGTTGATGCCTAATTCATTGGGGATGAGCTTGGCAAACTGGTCAACGAAGTTAAAGCCTAAATCCAGCACGCGGCCGACATCACGAATCACGGCTTTGGCGGCCATTGTGCCAAAGGTGGCAATTTGCGATACCGCATGCGCGCCGTATTTTTTCTTGACGTAATCAATGACCCGATCGCGCCCTTCCTGGCAAAAGTCGATGTCAAAGTCAGGCATCGAGACGCGCTCAGGGTTCAGGAATCGTTCAAACAGCAGCTCATAGCGCAACGGGTCAAGATCGGTAATGCCGAGGCTGTAAGCCACCAGCGAACCGGCCCCCGAGCCGCGGCCCGGGCCGACCGGCACGCCGTTGTTTTTCGCCCAGTTGATGAAGTCAGCAACGATTAAAAAATAGCCGGGAAAGCCCATTTGGATAATGGTTTTGATTTCAAAATCCAGCCGCTCAACATAAGTGGCGCGTTGGGCTTCTCGCTGGATTGCATCGGGGTAGAGCAGTTCCAGTCGTTTCACTAAACCCGCGTGCGATTCGCTGGCCAAAAAATTCTCCAGCGGTTCGCCATTGGGCGTGGGAAAGTCCGGCAGGCGGCTTTTGCCCAACGCGAGTGTCAGGTTGCAGCGCTGGGCGATGTGTACGGCGTTTGCCAAGGCTTCAGGCAGGTCGGCAAATAATTCGACCATCTCGGCCTGGGTTTTGAAATACTGCTGCGGGCTGAAATTTTTCGGGCGGCGCTTGTCGCCCAGCACATAACCTTCGGCAATGCACACGCGCGCTTCGTGGGCTTTGAAGTCGTCTTCATCCAGAAACTGGATGGGATGCGTGGCCACCAGTGGCAGGCCTAAACGTGCGGCTAAATCGGCGCTGGCCTCTACCAGTTGGTTTTCAGCCGAGTGGGCGTCTTCCGTGACGGTTTTGCCGCTTGGGCGCTGCACTTCGATGTAATACGCACCCGGAAAGCGTTGCGCCCAAAGTTTGGCGCGTTCTTCAGCCTGCGGGGTTTTGTTGGCGGCAAGCCATAACCCGACATCGCCCAGCGGGCCGCCAGATAAGGCAATCAAACCGCTGTTGTCCCCCAGGCTGAGCTGCGAAACGGAAATTTCCGCCCGGCTGGGCTGGCCTTGACGACGCGGGGCAAGATAAGCCGCCGAAATCAGCTCACACAGGCGCAAGTAGCCCGCGTTGTTTTTGACCAGCAGCAGCAGTCGTGTGGACTCGCGCCGGGCATCATTCCCGGCCGCAGTATCATCGTCAATCCACACGTCACAGCCGATGATCGGTTTGACGCCTTGGCTGCGTGCCGCGGTGTAAAACTTGACCATGCCGAACAAGTTGGCCAGGTCGGTAAGTGCTAACGCTGGCTGCTGGTCAGCTACCGCGCGGGCAATGGCCTCATCAAGCCGCGTGATGCCGTCGCTGATGGCGTATTCGCTGTGCAGGCGAAGGTGGATGAATTGGGGAGTGGACGAGATAGGCATAGGCAGATGATTTTAACTTACCGCCTTGGACGCGATGTGGTCAGACGGGATTAGTTTTTGTCTTTGGCAAGGCAGGTGATCGCGTGGATTGCGTGTGGATTGAATGGTAACGGTGTGTGATTTTTCATGGCGTTTGCGCCTTGTTTTAGCGATAATCCCGGAATGACACCCAGATTCTTCTGCCCTTTCCCGCTCAGTGCGGGTGCGACCGTGCAACTGCCTGCAGAGACGGCGCATCACGCCGTGAATGTTTTAAAAGTCGGCGCTGGCGATACGGCGATCTTGTTTGATGGGCAAGGCGGCCAATGGCGCGCGACGCTTGCCATTCATGGCAAGCCGCCCAAAGCGGCGCTCATGGCAACGTTGGAGACGTTCGATGCGCAGGATAACGAATCTCCCTTGGATATTACCTTGGTGCAAGCTTTGCCCGCAGGCGACAAAATGGACTGGGTGGTGCAAAAAGCCGTTGAATTGGGGGTGACGCGCATTCAGCCGGTAATGGCCAAGCGCAGCGTGGTGAAGTTGTCCGGCGAGCGCGCCGAGCGGCGTGTGGCGCATTGGCGCAGCATCGTGATTGCCGCGTGCGAGCAAAGTGGCCGCAACCGGGTGCCTGACGTCGCACCCATTCTTGAGCTGCCGCGCTATTTGAGCCAGTCGGTCGAGCAGCCTGCGCTGCGCTTGATTTGCGCGCCAGGTGCTACAACCGGGTTGCGGGAGATGGCAAAGCCTGCGCAATCCGTTACGTTGTTCATTGGGCCTGAGAGCGGATTTGATGAAGGTGAATTATTAGCTGCGTGCAGCGCTGGTTTTCAGCCTATTCATCTGGGGCCGCGCGTGTTGCGCACAGAAACGGCTGGCCTGGCCGCGCTGGCCGCGATCATGACGCTGTGGGGCGATTTTTAAAGGGGAAATCATGTTTGAATCTGCGGAAATAGGCCATAAGATCGACAAAAAAACCTGGCGCAAGCTGGTGCCGGATTTACGCGTAGCCTTGCTGGATGCGCAATTCGAGCTGAAAGAGGCAGCAAAAATTCCTGTCGTCATCCTCATCAGCGGGCATGATTTTGCGGGCAAGGGGGAAACCATCAATGTGCTGTATGACTGGATGGATCCGCACTTTTTGCACACGCTGGCCTTTTCCGAGCCAACGGATGAGGAGCGTGACCGCCCCGCCATGTGGCGCTATTGGCGTGCGCTGCCGCCCAAAGGATGGACTGGAGTTTTTGCCGGTTCGTGGTATTCCGATCCGATTCGGCAGCGCTTGAAAGGCGATTTGCCACTGACTGATCTGGACGCGCGGATTGACCAGATCAACCGTTTTGAAGCGATGCTGGTAAATGAGGGCGCACTGGTGCTGAAGTTCTGGTTTCATCTCAGCAAGGATGCGCAGAAAAAACGCTTGAAGACGCTGCAAAACGACCCGCGCACTGCGTGGCGGGTGACGCCGGGCAGCACGCAGCGGTTGAAAAGTTACGATCAGTTGCAAGAAGTGGCGGGCCATGTGTTGCGCATGACCAATACTGCCTGGGCACCGTGGATTATTGTTGAAGGTGCGGATGACAACTACCGCTCGCTGACAGTTGGCCAGGTATTGCTCGATTCGCTACGCCAGCGCTTGGCCACGGGTGACAATCAGGACACGCCCGTGGCGCCGAAAACACGGCCAAGCGCTGATGGCCGCAGCGTGCTCTCGGCGTTGAACCTCAAGAAGAAATTGAGTGATAAGGCGTATGAAGATCAACTCGCCTATTGGCAAGGGCGGCTCGCTGAACTAAGCCGCGATCCGCGGTTTAAGGCGCGTTCTATGGTCTGCGTGTTTGAAGGCGTGGATGCTGCAGGCAAGGGTGGTGCGATACGTCGCGTTGCAGGCGCACTCGATGCGCGCAAGTTTCAGATCATTCCTGTTGCAGCGCCCACAGAAGAGGAACGGGCGCAACCTTATTTATGGCGGTTTTGGCGGCACGTGCCACGTTGCGGGCGTGCCACGCTATTCGACCGCTCATGGTATGGCCGCGTGCTGGTCGAAAGGATTGAAGGCTTTTGTTCCGAACGCGACTGGTTGCGAGCGTATAGCGAGATCAATGATTTTGAACATGAGCTATCAAATGCCGGAGCGATCGTGATCAAGTTCTGGTTGCAGATCAGCCAGGCCGAGCAATTGAAGCGGTTCAAGGTGCGTGAAGAGACCCCTTTCAAGCGTTTCAAGATCACGGAGGACGATTGGCGCAACCGCGAAAAGTGGCCGCAATATCAGCAAGCCGCAAGCGAGATGATTGAGCGCACCAGCACGGGGGCGGCACCGTGGACATTGGTTGAGTCGAACGACAAAAATTTTGCCCGTGTGAAAATCCTGCAAACCGTGTGCGAGCGTCTCGAAGCGGAACTTGACGGGCAAGTCGTGGGAGAATCCGCCGCTAAAATTAAAACGTCTGCTAAAAAATCCGCCAAAATCGCCAAACACATGAAAAAAACGAAAGGCAAGTCTGCGCAATGACACTGGAAACCCGCAGCGTACAACCCGATACCGATGCCCGCCTGGTGGCTTGGGTGCGCCAGGCCGCGCCGTATATCCACGCCTTCCGTGGGCGCACTTTCGTTATTGCTTTTGGGGGTGAAGTGCTTGAGTCCGGTGCGGCGCAAGCATTGATCCATGACATTGCGCTACTTGACAGCATGGGCATCCGCCTGGTGCTGGTGCATGGTGCACGACCACAGATTGACGCCGAGATGCACTTGCGTGGTTTGGAGCCGCAGTTCCACAAGGGGTTACGGATAACCGATGCCACCGCGCTGGAATGCGTCAAGCGCGCCATGGGCGTAACGCGAATCGAGATCGAGGCGCTGCTCTCGCAAGGGTTGCCCAACACGCCAATGGCCGGGGCATTTCTGCGCGTGACTGGCGGCAACTTTATTACTGCGCGGCCTGTCGGCGTGGTCGATGGCATTGACTTTCAATACACGGGTGCGGTGCGCAAAGTGATTGCGGAAGAAATTCAGGCTGACCTGGCGCAGGAAAATGTGGTGTTGATTACGCCTATCGGCGCGTCGCCCACCGGCGAGATTTTTAACCTGGCCTGGGAAGAAGTGGCCGAAGCCGTGGCCGTGGCCGTGCAGGCAGATAAGTTGATTTATCTGTGCGCCGCGAGCGGGGTGACGAGCGCCAAGGGTGCGTTGATTGATGCGCTCACTGCGGATGAAGCGCAAAAGCTGGTCAGTAAAAGTCTCCAGACACAAGCGCCGGATATTGCGCGTGTGCTGCCTAGTGCGGTGCGCGCTTGCCGTGCGGGTGTGGGACGAGTGCACTTTTTGGATCGGCAAGCGGATGGTGCGATGCTGATGGAGTTTTTTACCCGTGATGGCGTGGGCACGGTGATGACGCAAGCACCGCTGGCGCGGTTGCGGGATGCGACGATTGATGATGTTGGCGCGATTTTGGGGCTGATCGAACCACTCGAAGCAGACGGTACGCTGGTCAAGCGCGGGCGTGAGCGCCTGGAAATTGAGATCACCCGCTTCTCGGTGGTTGAGCACGATGGCATGATCGTTGGCTGTGCCGCGCTGTATCCGTTTACTGACGCAAAGTCGGCCGAGCTGGCCTGCGTTGCCGTGATGCCGGATTTTCGTCGCAGCGGCTATGGCGACCAGTTGCGCGCGTATATTGAAGCGCGTGCCAAAAAGCTGAAGTTAAAACAGATTTTTGTGCTGACCACACGCACGGCGCACTGGTTTATCGAACGCGGGTTTGTTGAATCCACCGTAGACTCATTACCTGCGGCACGGCGCGAGGTTTATAACTTGCAACGGCGGTCGAAAATTCTGGTCAAAGTCTTGTAGGTTTGGTGAGCGTTGTGCTGATTATTTGGTGATGCTTGTTAAGCAAATTTGAGCGTGCATCTCAGAGTAAACTTGCACGACGGTTTTAATTGAAAACTTAGAGAACTTAAAGGAAATGGCATGGCACGCATGGTGAACTGCATCAAACTGGGTAAAGAAGCCGAAGGCATGGACTTTCCTCCAATGCCGGGCGAATTAGGCAAAAAACTCTATGAGGGCGTCTCTAAAGAGGCGTGGCAGGCGTGGATCAAACTGCAGACCATGATCATCAACGAGAACCGCTTGAGCCTGGCTGACCCGCAGCATCGGAAGTATTTGACTGAACAAGTGCAAAAGCATTTCTTCGGCGAAGGTGCGGATCAGGTGAGTGGCTACGTGCCACCATCGGCATAAGTTCAGTGGCGTCAGCATTCGACATTCGGCGAACGGCTTGTGGCAAGGTAACAGGTAACGGGGCGAGATAATATCGCCGTCTTGTCAGCGCCGATGTTTGGTGTAGTGGATTCTGTGTATTGAGCAAGTGATTCAACTTCAATAGAAATAAAAAAGCGGCGTTGCCTGAGCAACGCCGCTTTTTTATTTGTGTCGCAAATTCCGTACTGAGTGCTTTATTGCGAAAGTTCTTTTTCCAGTGCTTCCAGCCCGATGTGGCGAACATCGCGACCTTTGACCATATACACCACATATTCGGCAATATTTTTGGCGTGGTCGCCAATGCGTTCAATGGCACGGGCAACGAACAGTAAATCCAGCGAGCTGGAAATCGTTCGCGGGTCTTCCATCATGAAAGTAATCAGCTGACGCATGGTGGCCTTAAAGCCTGCATCGACTTCGCGATCTTGTTGCGCAACTTCGTAAGAAACACTTTCATCTACCCGCGCAAAGGAGTCAAGTGACTTACGCAACATGCTCACGGCAATGTTGGCAGTAGAACGCAGTTCAACACGAGGCACTGCGCGCAATTTGTCCGAATGTAATTCGCGTGCCATTTTGGCGATTTTCTTGGCTTCATCTCCAATGCGCTCAAGATCAGTAATGATTTTGACCACGGTCATCACCATGCGTAAATCCACAGCTGTTGGCTGTAAGCGGGCAATGATATGGTTACAGGCTTCATCGAGTTCGACTTCGTGACGATTGACTAAATGGTCATTCGTAATGATCTGCTCGATCATGGCTAAATTGCCGTTCTCCAGCCCGTCCATGGCGCGCAAAAACTGTTCTTCGACCAAGCCCCCCATGGCGAGCACGCGACTACGCAAGTCTTCTAGTTCGGTATCGAATTTTTTGAGGATATGTTGCTGGCTCATAATGTGTCACCCTAAATAATCCGGATACTATACGGACAAACTATTACAAATATATTTCATTGAACTCATTGTTAATGATTTAATAATTTTTAATGCAATCGCTGACTAGCGGTTGATTCTAGCGCGAGTTTTGTGCTTTTTATTTGGTTGGGCGGTGGATCATATCCACGCCTTCAGAATTTGCCAGGAGCAAAACATCTGCACCACGTTGAGCAAACAGACCATTGCTTACGACACCGACAAAACTGTTGATCTGACTTTCAAGCACTTTGGGTTGATCAATATGCAAGCCGTGTATATCCAGAATGACATTGCCGTTATCTGTTATAAAGCCTTCGCGCAGCATGGGTTTGCCACCCAGCTTGGTGAGTTGGCGAGCAACATAGGCGCTTGCCATGGGAATGACTTCGACAGGTAGCGGAAAGCGTCCTAAGGTGGTCACGCGTTTTGAGTTATCGCAAATGCACACGAAGGTATCTGCCACGGCGGCGACGATTTTCTCTCGCGTGAGCGCGCCGCCCCCACCCTTGATCATGGCCAGACTTTGATCAATCTCATCCGCGCCATCCACGTAAATGCTCATGTCTGTGACGTCATTAAGATCCAGCACGGGAATGCCATGGCTTAGCAGGCGCTGGCGGGTGGCTTCTGAACTTGCAACGGTGCCGCCCAGTTGGTGACGAATCGACGCGAGCGCATCAATAAAATAATTCGCCGTGGAGCCGGTGCCGACCCCAAGGATCGCGCCTTGGGGTAAATGCTTGGCCACGTAGTCGCGCGCGGCAATGGCCACGGCTTGTTTCATTTCATCTTGCGTCATGTGGCGTTTTTTTTCCTGATTAGCGTTTGCGCGGCGGTGGCAAATCAGTGCAGCTGCCGTGGGCGACTTCTGCAGCCATGCCGATGCTCTCACCCAGCGTTGGGTGCGGGTGGATGGTTTTGCCAATATCGACGGCGTCCGCACCCATTTCGATGGCCAGCGCCACTTCGCCGATCATGTCGCCCGCATTGGGGCCGACGATGCTGCCGCCAATCACGCGGTGAGTTTCTGCATCGAACACGAGTTTGGTGAAACCGTATTCCGCACCGTTGGCAATTGCCCGGCCAGAAGCCGCCCAGGGAAACTTGGCTGCTGTGATTTGACGGCCGGCTGCTTTGGCTTCATCTTCACCCACGCCCACCCAGGCCACTTCCGGGTGCGTGTAGGCGACCGAAGGAATCACGCTGGCGTCAAAATAGCTTTTCATGCCAGCGGCGACTTCTGCGGCGACATGTGCTTCATGCACGGCTTTGTGCGCGAGCATGGGCTGGCCAACGATGTCGCCAATGGCAAAAATATGTGGCACATTGGTGCGCATTTGGCTATCTACCGGAATAAAGCCACGGTCGGTGACTGTCACGCCAGCTTTCTCGGCGTTTATTTTTTTGCCATTCGGCGCACGGCCTGCGGCTTGCAAAATAAAGTCGTAGTGCTGGCGTTCTTTGGGGGCTTGCTCGCCCGAGAAAGTGACTACCAAGCTGCCTGTCTGGGATTCGACGGAAACCGTTTTTGTCTTCAGCATAATGCGCCCGAAGCGGCTGGCATTTTGCTTGGCCCAAACAGTCACTAGATCGCGGTCCGGGCCTTGCATCAGGGCATCCTGCATTTCGACCACATCGACCGTTGCACCTAAGGTGGCATACACCGTGGCCATTTCCAGGCCAATGATGCCGCCGCCGATGACCAGCATTTTTTTCGGCGTGAAAGGTAATTCAAGGGCGCCGGTTGAATCGACGATGCGCTTGTCGTCGGGCAGGAATGGCAGCTGAATGGCAGCACTGCCTGCGGCGATGATGCATTGCTTGAACTGGATGACGCGGGTCTCGCCGGATGTTTCTTGCCCGCTGCCCATCGTGGTCGCAACTTCCAGGTGGAACGCATCCAGAAACCGTCCAAGCCCACGCACCACCTCAACCTTGCGTGCCTTGGCCATGCCTGCCAAGCCAGTGGTGAGCTTGCTGACGACGCCCGCCTTGTGCGCGCGCAGGCGGTCGATATCCACTTTTGGGGGCGCAAATTCAACGCCGAGCGCGCTGGCGTGCGTGGCTTCATCCATCACTTGTGCCACATGCAGCAAGGCTTTGGAGGGGATGCAGCCGACATTCAGGCACACGCCGCCTAGCGTTGAGTAGCGTTCAACCAGCACGGTTTTCAAACCCAGATCGGCGGCGCGAAAGGCGGCCGAATAACCGCCGGGGCCAGCGCCCAGGACGAGCAGGTCGCAGATCAGATCAACTTTGCCGGCGAAGGTGCTGGTGATAGTGGCAGCGCCGGGCGCGGGGGCTGTTGGAGCTGATGGAGCGGCGCTAGCCGATGCAGAGGATGCCGTCACAGTTTTAGTCGCCGTCTCGCCAACGCCGACTTTTGCCGCTTGTTCAACAGTTGCGGATGCTGTTTCACTAACCATGACCGTCGCGACCAGAGTACCCGTAGAGACTTTATCGCCTAGCTTGACTTTCATTTCCTGGATCACGCCGGCCACAGGCGAGGGCACATCCAGCGTGGCTTTGTCTGATTCCAGCGTCATCAGCGCGTCTTCCACCTGGACGGTATCGCCCGCTTTGGACAGCAACTCGATGATGGGAATATCTTTAAAGTCGCCAATATCGGGCACGCGTACTTCAACCAGTTGAGGCATTGATTTTCTCCGTATTTTTTACAGCAGCACTTTGCGCATATCGACGAGCAAAGCGGAAAGATAGCTGGTAAAGCGTGCTGCGGCAGCGCCATCAATCACGCGATGATCGTAAGACAGCGAGAGCGGCAGCATCTGGCGCGGCATAAAGGCTTTGCCGTCCCACACCGGTTTGGTCTGGGTTTTGGAGACGCCCAGAATCGCCACTTCCGGCGCATTGATGATCGGCGTGAAGGCTGTGCCGCCAATGCCGCCCAGGCTGGAAATGGAAAAGCAGCCGCCTTGCATATCCGCCGGGCCCAGTTTGCCGTTCCGTGCTTTTTCCGCCAGTTCGCCCATTTCCCGCGCAATGTCTGCAATGCCTTTTTTATCCGCATCGCGCAGCACAGGCACCATCAGGCCGTTGGGCGTGTCGGCCGCAAAGCCGATGTGAAAATACTGCTTTAACACTAAATTGTCGCCATCGAGCGAGGCATTAAAGTCGGGAAATTTTTTCAGCGCCTGCACCACGGCTTTGATCAAAAACGCCAGCATGGTGAGCTTGACGCCGCTTTTTTCCAGTTCCTTGTTGCTCGCCACGCGAAAGGCTTCCAGATCGGTAATGTCGGCTTCATCGAACTGGGTGACATGCGGAATCATCGCCCAGTTGCGCGCCAGGTTAGCGCCGGAGATTTTTTTGATGCGCGAGAGCGGACGCGTTTCGATGGCGCCGAACTTGGCAAAATCAACCGTTGGCCAAGGTAAAAGAGTCAGCCCGTTGAGGCCGCCAGCACTTGATGCTGAGGGAGCTGCGGCGGCAGCGCCGGTCATTACGCCTTTAACAAAAGCTTCCACGTCGGCTTGTGTGATGCGTCCTTTGGGGCCGCTGCCGGCCACTTTGGCGACATCCGCGCCCAAGGTGCGCGCAAAGGCGCGAACGGATGGGCTGGCGTGGGCGTGCCCGGCGGGGGTTGCAGAAGTGGCAGGCGCAGTAGTCGCGACAGATGGTGGTGAGGACACAGGTGCAGCCGTTGGTGTTGTTGATACCGCCGCCGGTTTTTGTTCCGGTGCAGGTGCTGGCGTTGGTGTCGATGCTGCCACCGCAGAAGTTGCCGCCGTCTCATCAGCGCCGACTTTTACGCGCGCAATGAGCTTGCCTTCGCTAACCTTGTCGCCCAGCTTGATCAGCAACTCGGTAATGACACCGGCGACAGGCGAGGGCACATCCATCGTGGCCTTGTCGGATTCCACGGTGATGAGTGAATCTTCAACCTTGACTTCATCGCCAATCTTTACCAGCACATCAATAATCGGCACATCGGTGAAGTCACCAATGGCGGGTACAAACACATCAACAATGTCAGACATGACTTAAACCTTTACCGGGTTGGGTTTATTAACATCCAGCTTGTATTTGGCAATCGCGGCCGCGACCTGGCTGCGCTCGATCTGGCCATCGTCCGCCAGGGCGGTGAGCGCGGCGAGCGTGATCCAGTAGCGATTGACTTCAAAGAAATGGCGCAACTGCTCACGCGTATCCGAACGGCCAAATCCGTCCGTGCCGAGCACCGTGTAGCGGCGCGGCACGAAAGAGCGAATCTGTTCGGCAAACAAACGCACATAGTCGGTTGCCGCAATCACCGGGCCGCGTGTGTCGGCGAGGCAGGCGGTGACATGCGCAACACGCGGCTTGTCCATCGGGTGCAAGAGGTTCCAGCGGGCGCAATCCTGTCCGTCGCGCGCTAATTCGTTGAAGCTGGGGCAAGACCATAAATCAGATTCCACGCCCCAGTCGTTGCGCAGCAATTCAGCGGCCTTCATGGCTTCGCGGAAAATCGTGCCCGAACCCAGGAGCTGCACGCGCGGGCCGTTGGACGCCGCACCTTTGCCAAAAGCGTACATGCCTTTCAAGATGCCCTCGGCGCTGCCGTCCGGCATGGCGGGGTGCTCGTAATTCTCGTTCATCACCGTGAGGTAATAAAACACGTCTTCCTGCTCGGCCACCATGCGGCGCAAGCCGTCCTGCACGATCACCGCCACTTCATAGGCAAAGGTTGGGTCGTATGACATGCAGTTAGGCACGGCGCCAGCCAGGATGTGCGAGTGGCCGTCTTCATGCTGCAGGCCTTCGCCATTCAATGTCGTGCGCCCGGCCGTGCCGCCGATGAGAAAGCCGCGCGCGCGCTGGTCGGCCGCTGCCCACACCAGGTCCATGGTGCGCTGCATGCCGAACATCGAGTAGAACACATACACCGGAATCATCTGCACGCCATGCACCGAATACGATGTGGCGGCGGCGATCCAGTCGGCCATCGCACCGGCTTCGTTGATCCCGTCCTGCAGAATCTGGCCGTCTTTGCTCTCCTTGTAGAACATCAACTGGTCGGCATCCTGCGGCACATATTTCTGCCCGTCCTGATTCCATATGCCGATCTGGCGGAACAAGCCTTCCATGCCAAAGGTGCGCGACTCATCGACCACGATGGGTACCACGCGTTTGCCAATAGATTTATCCTTGAGCATCACGTTCAGCGCGCGCACAAAGGCCATGGTGGAGGAAAATTCACGCCCCTCGCCACCGGCTTTGAGCAGCGCATCAAAAGCGGTGAGCGCAGGCACGGGCAGTGGGTCGACACGGCGGCGGCGTTTCATGAAAAAGCCGCCCAGATCCTCGCGCCGCGCACGCATGTAGGCGAGCTCCGGCGAATCTTCGGCAAATTTCAGGTAAGGCAGTTTTTCAATATCGTCATCCTTGACCGGCAGCTTGAAGCGGTCACGGAAGGCCTTCAAGGAGTCGTTGTCCATCTTCTTTTGCTGGTGGGTGATGTTTTGTGCTTCACCCGATGGGCCCATGCCGTAACCTTTGATGGTTTTAGCCAAAATGACTGTGGGCTGGCCGGTATGCGCCATGGCGGCGGCATAAGCAGCGTAGATTTTTTGCGGGTCATGGCCGCCACGGTTCAGGCGCCAGATATCGTCATCCGACCAGTGCTCGACCATCTTGGCAAGCTCGGGATATTTGCCGAAAAAGTGTTTTCTCACATAGGCGCCGTCCTTGGCCTTGAAGGTCTGGTAATCGCCATCCACGCACTCCATCATGCGTTTGTGCAGCAGGCCGGTTTTATCTTGCGCCAGGAGCGCATCCCAATAGCCGCCCCACACCACCTTGATGACATTCCAGCCCGAACCGCGAAAATCGGATTCGAGCTCCTGAATGATTTTGCCATTGCCGCGCACCGGGCCATCCAGGCGCTGCAAATTGCAGTTGATGACGAAAATCAGATTGTCCAGCCGTTCGCGCCCGGCCACGCCAATTGCGCCCATGGATTCGGGCTCATCCATTTCGCCATCGCCCATGAAGGCCCACACCTTGCGCCCGGCGGTGTCCGCCAGGTTGCGGTCCTGCATGTATTTCATGAAGCGGGCGTGATAAATCGCCTGCAAGGGGCCAAGGCCCATCGACACGGTGGGGAATTGCCAGAAGTCGGGCATGAGCCACGGGTGCGGATAACTTGGCAAGCCCTTGCCGTCGACTTCGCGGCGAAAGTTGTCCATCTGCTCTTCAGTTAAGCGGTTGAGCAAAAACGCGCGGGAATAAATGCCGGGGGAGGAGTGCCCCTGGATCAGGACTAGATCACCGCCCTTGGTTTCTGTCGGCGAGCGCCAGAAGTGGTTAAAGCCAACGTCATACAAAGTGGCGGCCGAAGCGTAGCTGGCAATGTGACCACCGAGGCCGGAGTCGTTGCGGTTGGCGCGCAGCACCATAACCATCGCATTCCAGCGCGCGTAGGCGCGCACGGTGTGTTCGAGTTCCGGGTCGCCCGGCATGCGTGGCTGTTGTGCGACGGGGATGGTGTTGATGTAATCGGTGTTGGCGCTATAGGGAATGTTGATGCCGGCACGGTGGCCATTGCTGATCAACTGTTCGAGTAAAAAATGCGCGCGTTCGGGGCCGACTTTTTCGATAACGGCAGCTAGTGCATCTAACCATTCCTGGGTTTCTTGTGGATCGGCGTCAGCAAGGGGGAAAGTTGCGAGCATTGCATTTTCAGATGATGGTGTGGCGGACATACGTTTCCTCGTGAGAATGATTGAATTTTGCAGCGGGTCACCGCAAAATGTTGTCGTGGCGTGCCACGCGGGTAAGCGTGTTGCGCTGGTTTGCGGAACATTCTAAAGCACTCTGCGGATCTCGGCGGAGGTGTGTCTTATAGATGATCCGGGCATGAGGGCGCATGGACGTTTAAACGATTATTCAGCTTTTGTTGTCGTCAGCAGCTTGACGCTTCAGTGCGCGTTGCTGTGCTTTGAGTCGTGCGCGGCTGGCGCGTTTATCTGTGCGCAAATGTGTGCCGCCTTTTTTTAGCAGCGGGTGGGTCGCCAGCAGGTTGCGCGGACGCAAGACCTGCTGAGTTTTGCGCTGCTTTCGCTTGGCTTGTTTCATCGCGGATGAAAGGTAACGATTGCGTTGCCAGCGGCGTCGCGCTTGGGCGTAGCCTGCGATGTTAACCGGGGCGCGGGTTTCCAGGCATGGCCGTAAACAATTTCAAAGCGCAACGGCCAGCGCCCTTCATGATCGCGCGGCCAGGCAGAAAAAACCTTGCGCCAGGTGCGAAAAGACTGGTGACCGAGAAACGCATCACGCACACCTAAATGGCGCTGATCAGCAAGAAGCTGGCGCGGGTGGCGATAAGTGAAATTGACAATTTCCATATCCATTACCGGGTCGGAAAATCCTGCTGCTACGAGCATGTCGCCGATATCATGCATGTCGATAAAGCGTCGCGCCGTGTCATCAGCGCCGACTTTTCCCATTGCTGATCGCAACTCAGCCAGGCTATCCGGTCCTAGCGTGGCGAACATCACCAGGCCGCCTGTCGCCATCACGCGGTGTATTTCGCGCAGCGCAGGCAGTGGATCATCCAGCCAGTGCAGCATCAGATTCGACCATACAAAATCCAGTGTGTTGTCTGCTAACGGCAGCGCGCGCGCATCAGCATTGACGAGTTGCGGGCCGCGATTGAATAGGCGACTGAGTAAGCGCGTGAAGCGTGGATTGTGTGCACGCACCCCTTGTAGCATCGGTAGCGAAACATCAATTGCCAGTGCGTGTGTTTTTGGGTAACGCGCTTGTAAAGCACGGATGCCATCGCCTGTCGCACAGCCGATATCAGCCATGCGTTGCGGCGAGATTTTCATGTAATCGAGGCGCTCTGCCATGCGTGCACCCACTTCGCGGGCGAGCACGGCCGCTTGGTTGTAAGCGGCTGCCGTGTCAGATGGATTGCGGCTCACACCGCAAATCACACTGAAATCAGACCCAGGCGGTTAAACAGCGTTTCGTCGCGATCGGCTTGCGGGTTGCCTGCAGTGAGTAGCTTGTCGCCGTAGAAAATTGAATTCGCACCGGCCAGAAAACACAAGGCCTGCATCTCGTCGCTCATTTCTTCACGGCCCGCCGAGAGTCGCACCATGGAGGTTGGCATCAGAATGCGGGCCACTGCAATCGTGCGCACGAATTCAAACGGGTCAAGCGGTGCAACATGCCCCATGGGCGTGCCGGGCATGGGGACGAGTTGATTGATCGGCACCGATTCCGGTGGCGTAGGCATGTTGGCCAGCTCAGCTAGCAAACCGGCGCGTGCGCCGCGTGTCTCGCCCATGCCGACAATGCCGCCACAACAGACTTTAATGCCTGCACCGCGCACTTGCGCCAACGTGTCAAAACGGTCCGCCTGCGTGTGCGTGGTAATCACCTGGCCGTAAAACTCGGGTGAGGTATCCAGATTGTGGTTGTAATAATCCAGCCCTGCGTTTTTTAATTGCTCGGCCTGTCCTTCTTTAAGCATGCCCAGCGTGGCGCAGGTTTCCAGCCCTAGCGCCTTGACGGCGGCGACCATGTCGGTGACTTGCTGTAAATCCTTTTCCTTGGGGCCGCGCCAGGCCGCGCCCATGCAAAAACGCGAGGCGCCTTTATCTTTAGCCGCTTTGGCAGCGGCGATGACGTCCGCAATGGGCAACAAATCTTCCCGTTCTACTTCGCCATGGCGGGCAGATTGCGAGCAGTAACCGCAATCTTCAGAACAACCGCCAGTCTTGATCGAGAGTAAGGTGGACAGCTGCACGGCATTAGCTTTGTGGTGCTGACGATGCACTTCCTGCGCGCGAAACATGAGGTCATTGAAGGGCAGTTCAAATAAGGCCTCAATGGCCTTGATTGTCCAGCGGGGTGCTTTGGCAGGGGCTGTTGCGTGGTTAGCAGTGCGAATTTCAGTATCAGGCAGGGTGGCGGTCGTCATTGCGGTAGACTCACTGAGGAAGGCGATGAAAAGTCCTGCATCTTCGTGGAAGGAGCCTCACTTGTCAATCCGCAATTGGTTTATTGCTCTTGTAAACAGGCTGTTTAGCCTACGCGAAATGCGGCATTCATTACCGCTGTTGCTATCTGGTTTGGCTTCGCGGGTGATGACGTGGAGCAAGCATCAGATGGCGTGCGATTGTTTTTTGTGCGGTGCGGCCAGTGGTAACGTTTTGCTTTGTGCTGCGTGTGATGAGAGTTTGCCGTACCTGACTGATCAACGATGCCCGCAATGCGCGTTGCCTGGGGTAGATGCCAGGCAATGTGGCGCTTGTCTTCGTGAGGCGCCTTATTTTGACGCGACGCATGCGCTATGGACTTACGATTTTCCAGTGAATCGAATGATCCAGTCACTCAAGTTTTCCTGCCGTCTCGCCAACGCCGACTTTTTTGGTATGGCCTTGGCAAGGCTTGCCAGCATGAAGTCCGGAGCCGTAAATCAGCTGGAGCATGATCGTGCCTTGCCCTCTGATTCCTTGCCTGATTTTATTTTGCCTGTCCCTTTATCGGCAGAGCGTTTGGCGGCACGCGGTTTTAATCAGGCTTTGGAAGTGGCGCGTCAGTTGTCACAGCAAACGGGTGTGCCGCTGATGCGCTACGATGTTGTGCGGCAACGGAATACCATGCCGCAAAGTCGGTTACCCTGGAAGGCGCGGGTTAAAAATATTCGTCACGCGTTTGATTGCCAAATGGATTTAACGAGTAAAACTGTGTGGGTGGTGGATGATGTCATGACCACCGGCGCAACACTCAATGAACTGGCGCGTACGCTGAAAGCGCATGGTGCTGCGCGGGTCGAAAACTGGGTGTTGGCAAGGACGCTTAAGCATGAGTGATGTTCCTGTTGTTTCAATCTATCGGTGACTTTCTACCGATATAACGGAGTGAAACTTTTTTATTTTCAAAGGAAATCAAATGGCAAATCAGCGGAAATTTTTGTTGGTAAAAGCGATGGTGACTGTGATAACAACAGTGATAACAGCAACGGCAATGAGTCCGACTTTTGCCGCATCGGCAGAGATGGCTACGCAGATGGCTGTTGTCAATGAGCAAGGCACAGGCCCGATGGTGGGCCAGATATTGATTAGCGAGTCGCCTTATGGGTTGGTTTTTACGCCGTCGCTCAAGGGGCTGCCACCGGGGTTGCATGGTTTTCATGTGCATGAAAATTCAAGTTGCGAGGCGAAAGAGAAAGACGGCAAAAAAGTGCCTGCTTTGGCTGCGGGCGGACATTACGATCCAGCTGCAACCAAGCAGCACGGTTTGCCCTGGGGTAATGGCCATTTGGGCGATTTGCCCGCGCTATTTGTAGATGCCGAAGGGAATGCAATGCAACCAGTATTAGCGCCACGGCTCAAAATGAGCGACTTGGCAGGACGTTCCCTGATGATTCATGCGGGCGCGGACAATCATGCCGATCATCCCGCGCCCCTGGGCGGTGGCGGACCACGCATCGTATGCGGTGTCATTGCCAGAGGACGCTGAAGCACTCACACTTATCGGCGCAAGCAATGGAGTCCAGAGTAAAAAGATGAATCCTGGCAAGCTCAAATCTGAATTCAGTTTTGGCTTGTCAGGATTTTTCAGGCTGGCTTGTTTGCGTTATTTCAGAGAACTAGCCGGGGAAAAGCACGGAAAGAGCAAAGAAAAAGGGAGGGGCTTTTGAGCTCTGTTGCACTGCACTAGCGTACGGCGCGTGTTTCGTCGATAATGTCGAGCTTTCGGATGCGCACGTGAGCAGGTTCACAAACATTGCCCACCCGCTTCGTTTTGAACACTGATTAACACTTACTTGCTGCTTAATACCGTGCCAACAACTATTAGCCCCGTGACAAACCTTTCTCAAACTAGCGTTGCCAATGCGATTCGCGCACTGGCGATGGATGCCGTGCAAAAGGCGAATTCCGGCCATCCGGGCGCGCCCATGGGCATGGCAGATATTGCCGAGGTACTTTGGCGACGGCATCTGCGCCACAATCCGGCGAACCCGCATTGGCCAGGCCGCGACCGGTTTGTATTGTCCAATGGGCATGCATCCATGCTGCTGTATTCCCTGTTGCATCTCACGGGGTATGACGTCTCGCTGGAGGACCTGAAGCAGTTTCGTCAGTTGCACAGCAAAACGCCCGGTCACCCGGAATTTGGTTATACGCCGGGGGTGGAAACGACGACCGGCCCGCTAGGGCAAGGCATTGCCAATGCGGTGGGCATGGCGCTCGCTGAAAAGCTGTTGGCGAATGAATTCAATCGGCCCGGCCACGAGATTGTTAATCACCACACGTATGTTTTTCTGGGTGATGGCTGCCTCATGGAAGGCATCTCGCATGAAGTGTGTTCACTGGCGGGCACGTGGGGTTTATCCAAGCTGATCGTGTTCTGGGACGACAATGGCATTTCCATCGACGGTCATGTCGAGGGCTGGTTTACCGAAAGTATTCCCGAACGTTTTAAGGCTTACGGCTGGCAGGTGATCAGCGGTGTCGATGGGCATAATTCAGAGGCCATTGATACGGCCATAGGCCAGGCTCAGGCGGATACCCAGCGGCCAACATTGATCTGCTGCAAAACGGTGATCGGCAAAGGTGCGCCCAACAAGCAAGGCGGCCATGATGTGCACGGCGCGCCGCTGGGCGATGCGGAAATTGCTGCTGCTCGCGCTGCCTTGGGCTGGCCGCATGCGCCGTTTGAAATTCCAGCGGATATTTACGCGGCATGGGATGCCAAAAAAACTGGCGCAGCAGTAGAAGCTGATTGGCAGCAAGGGTTTGATGTCTACGCCAAGGCACATCCTGAGTTAGCGGCCGAATTTACCCGCCGCATGGCCGGTGATTTGCCTGCCGACTGGGAAGCTCATGTGGCGGCTGTGCTGGAAAAACTCAACGACAAAGCTGAAACCATCGCTACGCGCAAGGCCTCGCAAAACAGCATCGAAGCCTTTGCGCCCAAGTTGCCGGAACTGCTTGGCGGCTCGGCGGACCTGACGGGTTCCAATCTCACCAACTGGTCAGGCTCCAAGGCGGTAACGCGGGCAGGTCACGGCAATTACATTCACTACGGCGTGCGCGAGTTTGGCATGGCCGCGATTGTGAATGGCTTGACTTTGCATGGCGGCTTTATTCCCTACGGCGGTACGTTTTTGATGTTTTCAGAATACGCACGCAATGCCTTGCGCATGGCTGCGCTGATGAAGCAGCGCTCGATTTTTGTGTTCACCCACGATTCAGTCGGTCTGGGCGAAGATGGACCAACGCACCAGCCGGTGGAGCAATTGGCGACCTTGCGGTTGATCCCGCAGATGGAGATATGGCGTCCTTGCGATACGGTGGAGTCCGCCATTGCCTGGGCATGTGCCATTGAGCGGCGGGACGGCCCGACTTGTCTGGCGTTTTCAAGACAGAATTTGCCGTTTGTTAAACGCAGCGCCACAACGCAGGCGGCTATCCGGCGTGGTGGTTATATTCTGTCCGAGGCTGTCGGCACGCTGCAAGCAGTGCTGATTGCAACGGGTTCAGAGATTGATCTGGCGCTCAAAGCGCAAGCGCAACTGGCCACAGAAGGCATTGCGGCGCGTGTGGTTTCCATGCCGTGCACGAATCGTTTCGATCAGCAGGATGCGGCTTACCGCGCCAGTGTCTTGCCGCAAGGCGTCAAACACGTGGCGATCGAAGCCGGGGTGACGGATGGCTGGTATAAATATGTTGGGCTGGAAGGTGCGGTCATTGGCTTGGACCGCTTTGGTGAATCGGCACCTGCGGGTGCGTTGTTCAAGGAGTTTGGCTTTACCGTAGAGCGAGTGGTCGCTACGGTAAAAGGTCTTGTCTAGTTTTTATTTCAGGAGTTTTACATGACGATCAAGGTTGGCATTAACGGATTTGGCCGCATCGGCCGCATGGTGTTCCGCGCTGCGGTACAAAATTTTTCTGATATCGAAATTGTCGGTATCAATGATCTGCTCGAGCCGGATTATCTGGCCTATATGCTCAAGTATGATTCGGTGCATGGCCGCTTCAAGGGCGAGGTTTCGGTTGAAGGCAACACGCTGATTGTGAATGGCAAGAAAATTCGCCTGACTGCGCTCAAAGACCCTGCAGAACTGAAATGGAATGAAGTCAATGCCGATGTGGTGATCGAATCTACCGGGCTTTTTCTGACCAAGGAAACAGCGGCATTACACATATCAGCGGGCGCGAAAAAAGTCATCATGTCGGCACCTTCGAAAGACGATACGCCGATGTTTGTGTTTGGCGTGAATGATAAAACCTATGCCGGGCAGACCATTGTTTCCAATGCCTCCTGCACCACCAACTGCTTGGCGCCGGTAGCCAAGGTATTGAACGACACCTGGGGCATCAAGCGCGGCTTGATGACGACAGTGCATGCTGCCACGGCTACGCAAAAAACCGTGGATGGCCCATCCAATAAGGATTGGCGCGGTGGCCGGGGGATTCTGGAAAATATTATTCCTTCCTCAACCGGCGCTGCTAAAGCTGTTGGCGTGGTGATTCCTGAATTGAACAAGAAGCTCACGGGCATGTCGTTCCGCGTGCCGACGTCGGACGTGTCCGTCGTTGACCTGACGGTGGAGTTGAACAAGGAAGCTACCTATGCCGAGATTTGCGCTGCCATGAAAGCGGCCTCTGAAGGCGCCATGAAAGGTGTGCTGGGTTACACCGAAGAGAAAGTGGTTTCCACCGACTTCCGCGATGAAACCTGCACCTCGGTGTTCGATGCCGAAGCCGGCATTGCGCTGGATAGCACTTTCGTCAAGATCGTCGCCTGGTATGACAACGAGTGGGGCTATTCCAACAAGGTGCTGGAAATGACGCGCGTGATTGGCAAATAACGAACCTCAAAAAGTCGGTGCTGGTAATACGGTGATGCAGCTAAAGGTTAATCAATGAACTTCAAAAAACTAACAGATCTGAATGTTTCAGCCAAGCGCGTATTCATCCGCGCTGACCTGAATGTGCCGCAGGATGAGCATGGCGAAATTACCGACGACACGCGCATTCGCGCAGCGTTGCCGGGCGTCCGCTATGCGCTGGATGGCGGCGCGGCAGTGATGGTGACATCTCACCTTGGCCGCCCGACAGAAGGCGAACTCAAGGCCGAAGATTCGCTCGCCCCTATCGCTGCGCGGCTAGCTGAACTGCTCGGTCGTCCGGTGCCGCTGGTGCAAAACTGGGCGGATGGCGTGACAGTAAAGCCAGGTGAGTTGGTGTTGCTGGAAAACTGCCGCGCCAACAAAGGCGAGAAAAAGAACGACGATGCACTGGCGCAAAAACTCGCCCGGCTGTGCGACATCTGGGTGCATGACGCTTTTGGCACCGCGCATCGTGCGGAGGCCACCACTTACGGCATGGGTAAATATGCGCCGGTAGCTTGTGCCGGGCCTTGTCTTGCCGCTGAGCTGGAAGCTTTGACCCTCGCATTGGCTAAACCCGCGCATCCGCTGGTGGCGATTGTTGCCGGTTCTAAAGTGTCCACCAAACTGACAGTACTGGAGTCACTGGCGGATAAGGTGGATCACCTGATTGTAGGCGGTGGCATTGCCAACACGTTTTTATTGGCGGCAGGCAAGAAGATTGGTAAATCGCTTGCCGAGCCGGATCTGGTTGAAGCTGCGCGCCGGGTGATGCAAAAGGTAAAAGTGCCCCTGCCTGCGGAAGTGGTTTGTGCCAAGGAGTTTTCAGCCACTGCCGTGGCAACGGTGAAAAGTGTTGATGATGTGATGGATGACGACATGATTCTGGATATTGGCCCGTTGGCTGCGCAAGAGCTATCCAGAATTGTGGCGCAGGCAGGCACTATCGTGTGGAATGGCCCGGTCGGCGTGTTTGAGATTGAACAGTTTTCCGGTAGCACCAAAACGCTGGCGCATGCAATTGCCGACGCCAAGGCTTTTTCGCTGGCCGGTGGCGGCGACACGATTGCGGCAATCAATAAATTTGGCACCAAGGTGAGCTATGTCTCAACAGCGGGCGGTGCATTTCTGGAGTTTCTTGAGGGCAAGAAACTGCCTGCCGTTGAGATTCTTGAGCAGCGCGCCAACCAGTAAAAGTTGATTTGAACCTTTGCCATGCAGCGCGCCACCAAAATCGTAGCGACCATCGGCCCGGCATCTGGCAGCGCAGAGCGATTGGCTGAATTGGTGGCAGCAGGCGTGGATGTGGTGCGGCTGAATTTTTCGCATGGCACGGCGGATGATCATCGGCAGCGCGTGGAAATCTTGCGTGCAGCAGCCCATCATATGGGACGAACCGTTGGCGTGATGGCTGATTTGCAGGGGCCGAAAATCCGCATCGGCAAGTTTGCTGCCGGGCCAGTAGCGCTCAAGGCGGGCCAGCATTTCATTCTGGATGCCGCTTGCGCTTTGGGCGATGCGACGCGTGTGGGTCTGGATTATCCTGAACTGGTGGATGATGTGACGGCGGGCGATGTGCTGTTGCTGGACGATGGCCGCACGGTGTTTGACGTCGAGCGTGTCGCGGGCAGCGAAATCCATTGTCGTAACCGGCATGATGGCGAGTTGTCGAACAACAAGGGCATCAACAAGCAGGGCGGCGGGTTGTCGGCCCCGGCGTTAACACCCAAGGATATGGCGGACATCAAGACCGCCGCCGCGTTGAAAGTCGATTTTGTTGCCGTGTCTTTTCCCAAGACGGGTGCCGACATGCGGCAGACGCGGCAACTATTGCACGAGGCGGGGTCAGATGCGCTGATCGTCGCAAAAATCGAGCGCGTTGAGGCAATCGATCATCTGCAGGATATTCTGCATGCCACCGATGGCGTGATGGTGGCGCGGGGCGATCTGGCCGTTGAAGTGGGCGATGCGGCAGTGCCTGCCTTGCAAAAACGCATTATCCGCATGGCGCGCGAGGCCAATCGCTTTGTCATTACCGCCACACAAATGATGGAGTCGATGATTTCCAGCCCGGTGCCAACGCGTGCTGAAGTATCCGATGTGGCGAACGCCGTGCTGGATGGCACGGATGCCGTGATGTTGTCTGCCGAGACGGCTTCCGGTGCGTATCCCGTGGCCGCAGTAGAAGCGATGGTGCGAGTGTGTGTGGCCGCTGAAAGTTCGCATGAAGTCAAAGTGGATGCTCATTTTTTGGATCGCACGTTTACCCGCATTGATCAATCCATTGCCATGGCGGCCTTGTTTACTGCAGTGCATATGAAAGTCAAGGCGATTGCTGCATTGACCGATTCCGGCTCTACAGCGTTGTGGATGAGCCGCATCAATTCAGGCGTGCCCATTTATGCGTTGACGCCGCGCAGCCGCACGCGTTACCGAGTGAGTATTTTTCGTGATGTGTTTCCGTTGATTACCAATTTTGTTGCGCAGGATCGTGATGAGTTACTCTGGCAAGCTGAAGAAACCCTGCTTGCCGCGGGGGCCGTAGAAGAGGGCGATTTGATTGTCCTCACCATAGGCGAGCCGATCGGTCTGGCAGGCGGCACAAATACTTTGAAACTGGTCAAAGTCGGCGAACACCGACGACCAAATGTCTGATTTTTTTCCAAGGAGATTCAAATGGCTCTCGTATCTATGCGTCAATTACTCGATCATGCGGCAGAAAACGGTTACGGCCTGCCCGCCTTCAACGTGAACAACCTGGAGCAGGTGCAAGCCATCATGGAAGCGGCTGCCGAGACTAACAGCCCCGTCATCATGCAGGGCTCGGCCGGGGCCAGAAAATATGCGGGCGAAGCCTACCTGCGCCACTTGATTGAGGCGGCGGTGGAAGCCAACCCGGATATTCCCGTGGTGATGCATCAGGATCACGGCGCGAGTCCGGCCATTTGCATCCAGGCTATGCGCATGGGCTTTTCCAGCGTGATGATGGATGGCTCGTTGAAGGAAGATGCCAAAACGCCTGCGCCGTTTGATTACAACGTGGACGTGACCCGCCGCGTGGTGGAGATGTCGCATGCCATTGGCGTGTCCGTGGAGGGTGAGCTGGGTTGCCTGGGTTCTCTGGAAACAGGTATGGGCGAAAAAGAAGATGGTCATGGCGCCGAAGGCGTGCTCTCGCATGATCAGCTGCTGACCGATGCGAATGAGGCGGCCGATTTCGTCAAGGCTACGGGCGTTGATGCGTTGGCCATTGCCATAGGCACTTCGCACGGGGCTTACAAATTCACCCGCCCGCCTACGGGCGCTGTGTTGCGGATTGATCGCATCAAGGAAATCAACGCGCGCATTCCGAATACGCATTTGGTGATGCATGGTTCATCCTCGGTGCCGCAGGATCTCTTGGCTATCATCAACCAATATGGCGGCGCGATGGGCGAAACCTATGGCGTGCCGGTGGAAGAAATTGTCGAGGGCATCAAGCACGGCGTGAGGAAGATCAATATCGACACCGATTTGCGCATGGCCTCCACGGCAGCAATCCGTCGCTTCATGGCTGAAAACCCAAAAGAATTCGACCCGCGTAAATACCTGGGTGAAACCAGGAAAGCCATGAAGGCTATTTGCGTTGCGCGCTACGAAGCCTTTGGCTGCGCGGGACAGGCGGGCAAAATCAAGCCGATTGCGCTGGAGAAAATGGCTGCGCGTTACACTCGCGGCGAGCTCAATGCCATTGTTAAATAAGGTACGCTTTACGCTGGCATGGCCGATTCATGTGCGGAATGCGAAAAAGTCGGCGCTGGTAACACGGCGCTGATTTGGCAAAAGGTGCAAAACCCGACACAAAATACGCAAGCTGCAACCTTCGTGATCCATTTTTATTCTGTTGAGATTATCCATGACACAACCCGCCCTGTTTGAATCTTCCTTAACCAGCCTGCCGCTGTTGGCGCGTGGCAAAGTGCGTGATATTTATGCGGTGAGCGACGATTTGTTGCTCATCGTAACCTCTGACCGCCTCTCGGCGTTCGACGTGATTCTGCCCGATCCTATTCCCGGCAAAGGTGCGGTGCTGACCGCTGTGGCTGACTTCTGGTTCGGCAAGTTATCGCATGTCATTCCCAATCAGCTCACGGGTATTGATCCTGAGTCGGTAGTCGAAACGGAAGAAGAAAAAGACCAGGTGCGCGGTCGCTCGGTGGTTGTCAAACGCTTGAAGCCGTTGCCGATTGAGGCAGTTGCTCGGGGTTATTTGATTGGTTCGGGCTGGAAGGATTACCAGGCCACTGGTGCTGTGTGCGGCATTGCGCTACCCGCCGGGTTGCAACTTGCCCAGCAACTGCCGGAGCCGATTTTTACCCCGGCCACCAAGGCTGAAATGGGCGACCACGATGAAAACATTGACTACGCCACGGTAGAAAAGCTCATCGGCGCTGATCTGGCCAAAAAGGTCAAGGAAACCACTATTCGTCTGTATCGCGAAGCCGCTGCGTTTGCGCGCGTGCATGGCATCATAATCGCTGACACCAAGTTTGAATTCGGTCAGGATAAAGAAGGTCGCCTGTACTTGATTGATGAAGTTTTAACGCCGGATTCTTCCCGCTTTTGGCCTGCGAGCGAATATCAGATCGGCATTAGCCCACCTAGTTTTGATAAACAGTTTGTGCGCGACTATCTGGATGCGCTGGACTGGAACAAGCAAGCGCCAGGGCCACGTCTGCCTGCCGAGGTGATTGAAAAAACGGCCGCCAAATATCGCGAAGCGCTCACACGCCTGACCGGCTTGGCATCAGCCTGATAACGTAAAGCTATCCATAGTACTATGGCTGAAAATTTTGCTTTGTTAATACTTGACAGCTTGTTTTAGAGGGGGCTTTTCTTGCAGGCGTGTGACGTCTTGCAGACATGCAAAAATATATGCAAAAGCGAGTTAAACGGTTTTGAGGAGTGATTGGTCAGTTTCTGCCATGCTAGCTTATGGGCTGGTGATTGCAGTGCTTTCTGCAGGAGGCTTTTTTCTTTTCCGTCGCCGAACCAAAAAGGTACCTCAACAAGAAAAAACCGTACAGAACATTACCTTGCATAGCGCGTCGGTGTCTGAGCTCGAGTCTGAGGCGGTGTTAGCCGGGGAGGCTATGCCAAGTGCTACAGCATCTGAAGATGAGCAAGTATTACCGGATTTTGGAGAGCAGCTCAGGCAAGAGCAGATTAAGCGTGGCTTGGATGTTGAGGTTGCATCTCTGCAAAAGGAAGTGCAACAGTTGAGATCGGCCGTGGCCCAATTGACTACCGAGGTGCGTCAGTTGACTGTGGTGCATAACGTCTCGCCAGCCTATGCTGAGGCAGTTGCATTAGCGCAACAGGGGTTGTCGGCTGCAGACATTGCGGTTCGCTGTGGCATTTCACTCGGTGAAGCTGAACTGGTCTCTGCGCTTTCACAAAGTGATTCTGCATAAATGCTTGTGCAGGCCTTTTGAGCCAGGAGGGCTGTTAAGCGGCGTCTTGCCAGCGCCGACTTTTCATATGCTTGGTGCTGAGCGAGGCACTTCAGATTTGTGTTTGCCGTGATGGAGCAAAAGATCCGCCGTTGTGGCGTCGACATCCAAATGACGTACCAGCGTTTCTTGATTGATGTGCAATAGTGAGCGAATGGCGCTAAAGTCGTCAGGCAAGGTGGGGTTAGTCCAGCCCCGCGCTGAATGCCGTGCCAGGTCAACAGCCAGTTTTACATTAAGAACCCTTGGATTTTCTGCGTGGTTGTGATCCAGCAGTTGGATGATTAATGCAGGAAGATGCCAAGTCTTAGCCAGCGCTAATTTCAGTTCGTACAGTGATACACCATAAATATCGGCTTGAATGATGGCAGAGCGCTGCTCGGGTTGCGCTTGTTGTGCTTCGCTTACTTTCAGGGCAAGCGTTGGTGCAAACAGCCACATCAATAGTTCAGCCAGATCATGCAGCAAAGTGGCCAAGGTAATTTCATCCGTATCGAAGTCACGTCGCAATGCCGCCCAGTGATGTGCCCAATGAGCTGCTCGTCGAGCACGATGAATTGTCTTTAGTACGCCCAGTAGTGCTTTGGGGTGCTCTTTTAGATGATCTTCAACCGCTGGCAATTGCTCAAACGCACGAAAAAACGGCGTAATGCCGATCATCATGATCGCTTGGTCTATTGTCGTGATATCGACGATTTGTCGCTGAGTACGGTGAGATTCAACGTGCGTCAGAACTCGCAAAGCGAGAAGCGGATCGTGCCAGACAACCTCGGCTAGGCTTCGGTTGTTAATGTGACTTGCCGTTTTATGCAAACGATTGAGTTCCGTCACTGAATGGCGCAGCACAGGTAAGTTAACTGCTGAGAAAAACTGGATCCAAGTGGCCCTATCTGGAAGGCGATGCTCAATCATGGTCATTTTGACGAAGATTTTGTGCTATCGCGTGACTTAGGATAGAAATCTGCTGAAAAATAGGTCAAGCGAGGGCTTTTAATAGCAAACCTTGTTGCGATTCACTAATGCTTCGTGAGATGGCCAAGGTTGTTTCTGATGGTAGTTGCCGGATGAGGTCACCCGTTTCGGTATCAATGACCTTGACGATGATGCGACTTGATTCGGTATCGACACTGAACTCCAAAGCACGATTCTTTTGTTGCAGAACTAGGTTTATTTTTTCGATGGCATGTTGCAGCAGTTCAGCAGGAGGCGATATTTCATCACTAGCGGGGCTTTTCGTTCCTACAGTTGCAGAGCTAGCATGCACAGTTTGGCTCGTGACGATGCCACCGGAGATATTTTGCCCGGAAACAGTCAGGTTTGACGAGTCTATGCTCTGTATGCTCATCATTTTTCTCTTGTGCGAAGGTTAGTTTTTAACGCGCCAGACTGTAAAAGATTTCTTTACAGCCTGGCGGTTGATTGACGCGCGGCTAGTTTCGCTATTTACCGCAACAAGCTCAGCACGCTGTTCGGCTGCTGGTTGGCTTGTGCCAGGATGGCGGAACCGGCCTGTTGCAGAATCGAGTTACGGGTCATGTTGGTGGTTTCCACCGCATAGTCCGTATCCATGATCCGGCTATAAGCTGCCGACGTGTTGACTGACTGGGTACCCAGCGTAGCGACTGCGGAAGAAAATGTTGCCATGTCAGCACCGTAGGTTGCTCGTGCGGTGGTTACTGCGGCGATGTCCGCATCAATACCTGTTACAGTCAGAACACCAGCAAGAGTTGCCTTAGTGCCAACCCCGGTCACGGTGCCACCGTCTGAATTCACTACAACAGCGCCGGTATTTCCTGCCAAGCCTAAAATACGGCTGTTTTCAGCGACGAGCGCCGTTGTTTCGGTACCAGCGGCCGTACCACCCAACTGCACTGCAACCTCACGCAGACGTTGCAGATTTTCAAGCACTTGCTGATGGTACCCGTCGTTGATTTGTGCGGTTGAAATACCATCACTGGCGTTACGCATGGCTTGGTTAGCGCCACGAATCTGGCTATCGTAACCGGTGGCGGTGACCAGACCGGTCGGATCATCCTTGGCGCTATTGATGCGCAGGCCAGAGGACAAGCGTTGCATTGCAGTTTGCAGTGCGTTATTGGATTTGTTCAGCGCGTTCTGGCCAAACAAGGATGCAACGTTGGTATTAATGACTTGTGCCATGAAAATTCTCCCAAGTTAGGAAATAAATTTATTAATAAAATGAACAACCTACTACCTTCGGTTTGCTTTCTTTGCAAAGCATATTTACCGGAGTTAAAACCTTTAACGGGTGATTTTCTGGAAACTTTAGGGGTTACGCGAGCTTGTTTGTGGGCGGATTGCCGAAGGTGAGATGAGTATGATTAAAAGTGATAACGATGTTTTAGTGGTTGGGTTTTGAGTAAGCTGATCGTGTAGTCGTGTTACAGGGCAAAGTCGGCACTTTAAAGACAATTATGTTGCCCCTACAGATTCTGAAAGTCTTTCCGTTATAGTGATCATCAAGAAGGAGCAAACACATGCCCACAAGTTCAATTTCATCACCAGGTATTGCTTCAGGGCTCGATGTTAACGGCATCATCAGCAAGTTGATGGAGCTGGAACGTCAGCCGTTGAACAGACTGACGACCAAAGAAGCTAACTACAATGCCAAGCTGACAGCTTATGGCTCAATCAAGGGCGCCCTGTCCAGCCTGCAGGTTGCGGCAGCCTCTCTGGC